>Ga0185299_10001409_pt1 | contig 46842 bp, 46 predicted proteins | sample PaiPotPPA55metaG_FD_128002 | JGI IMG/M metagenome (GOLD analysis project Ga0185299, IMG submission 128002) | Iron sulfur acid spring bacterial and archeal communities from Banff, Canada, to study Microbial Dark Matter (Phase II) - Paint Pots PPA... ... | reverse complement strand
TGATGCTGCTGGCGCTCAGCGCCGGAACGGCGCTGGCGGCGGAAAGCGAACAGCAGCAGCGCGAAATGTTCAAGCTGGGCGCGAAACTTTGGCCGGTCTATTGCGCGCAGTGCCACAACGCACGTCCAGGCTCCGAGTTCTCGCCGCCTCAGTGGGACGTGATCATGATGCATATGCGGACCCAGGCGAACCTTCCGGCCAGCGATGCGCGGGCGATGACCGAGTACCTCAAGCGTTCGCATTAACCGACACACGTGCAACCACTCCACGACTGCAACGAAAGGAAAAAAGATGCGGCGAATGAAGACCCTGATGACCTTGCTAGGTGTTGCGGCAGTTCTCGCGTTCACCAGATTGCCCGCGCGGGCCGACAGCGCCCAGGACAACTACACCGCCTACTGCGCAAAGTGCCACGGGGCCGGCGGACGTGGCGACGGACCTTCCGCAGGGTCACTCGCGACCAAGCCGCAGGACTACACAGACTGCGTTGCGATGCAGAAGATCTCGGACGATACGATGTTCAAGGTGATCAAGGGTGGCGGCGCCTCGGTCGGCCTGCCGGGTGACATGCCGAGCTGGAGCGACGGGTTGTCCGACCCGGAAATTCACGACTTGGTGGTCTACCTTCGCACATTTTGCAAGAAGAAATAGCCGCAGCCGAGCCCACTGCGACGATCCGGGACTGCAGTTGCGCGCGCGCAACTCTTTATTGACGAGCGGAGTCCATAGACGGTGAGGCGGCGGCTTTCCGTCTGACCCACGAATCGCGAAGGGACATAACCAACTCAGATACAAAATGAGTATTCGCCTGCGCTCGATCTTTGAGCGACTTGATCAGAGCAGTAGCAGCATCGTTGGCTTGATAGTCCGCATCCTCGGACAAAAGTGCGGTCACACGGCGAGTCAGTTCGATCTCGTCGTGCCATTCTCCTAGTTCATCCTGCATAGTCTTCAGCCATTCTGTCGTGGCCTCGGCACCCGGAAGTTCGACGAACCGCGACACCGTCTCAATCATATAGCGAAGCGTTTTGGTCTTAATCCTAACATCATGATAACCGGCAGCATCTTTGCGGAGCTTGGCCGTGTTGATAGCGGCAAGCCATCTCTGTTCCGCCTGCCGGATAGCGGTATCCAGGACTTCAAGCGACGGAGCCTTGAAACCTCGGCCGCCCAGAGCCTTATCGGTCATCCGCCTGAGCTTCTTCAGGCCCGCCTTTGTGGTTGCACGGTACATTTTCCTGGTGATTTGTTTTGCCTCCGGCGTCATTTGCCGGATCACCGCGCGCAGAATACGCCGACGGCGCGCACTGGCAGTGTTGGCGGCTCGCTCTCTCAATTTGCCCAGAATCATATCGACGTCGCGGCGCCTTCCGAGCGTGTGGCGGAGCCATTTCAGTCGTTTCCGCAGCTTTTCGGCGGGCTTACCAGGCTTCGAAAGAGCCGCCAAATCGACCAGCGTTTGCAGGCGGCGCGTCGCAACTCGCAGATCGTGAATTGCGCCTGCACTGCCGCTCCGTACAACTCGCTTGTACTCCTCGCGAAGCCAGCGCGAAACTTTATGTACCCGTCGAGTGAACGCACGCCGGAGCTTCTTGTCGCTGACGTCCATCGTGCGCAGCGAAAGTTTCGGCCCTGTCCCGTTCACGCTCGTCATCTGTCCCGCCTTTCATCGCGTGCGCCGTCGACTCTAACCGTCGTTTGCCTGACCAGTTCGGAAGCTTTCTCCGGATTGCCTACCCCGAGAATTTTGAACTGATTTCCTTCAGCCGCATGATAGCTAGCGAAAGAATCTTTCGACGTTCTCAATAAAATTTCGCTCCAACTCGTTGAGCGCGCGGGGTGCGTCAGGATCCTTGATCGAAACGGCCAGAATTCGATCGTTGCGATAGGTTTTGCCTTTTTCGGATTGCTCGGCATAGACCACTCCGAGCAGCCGGCAATCGAGACAGCATCCGGGAAAAAGGATTTCATCCAGGATCAGCAGAACGTCGATGGGGTCGCCGTCGGCAGCCTGAGTTCGCGGTATGAAACCGAAGTTGAACGGAAACCTTTGACCCTTTGGCAGAATACGGTCCACTTTGTACAGACCGTCCGCTTTATCGAGCTTAATTTGAGCCGGCTCTCCTTCGGGGTCTCGATAACGACGGTTGTCTCTGGCGTCTCCATTCAACTTATCCCCTAAAATATGGAAATAGCTATTTGTTGCGATTGCGAGTCGGAGCGGCCTTCTTTGCCGCAGCCGAGCGATCTTTCCGGGTTCGGTTCTCTGCCGCCTGATGCGCCTGTCGGGAGAGCGCGCGTGGCGATGCGGAATTCCGCTGCTCGCGTTCGAGGGCCTGGAGCACCGCTCGCGACCGCTTTCTCGAAGGCTTATGCGGCTTTGCGGCGGCCTTGGAATCCTGTTGAGCCTTTCGGCGAGTTTGCTCGGACGTCTTCGAGCGTCCCGGCGGTGGCAGCTTGACCCCGGCGCGCCGAGCCTTGGACAATCCGATCGCGATCGCCTGCTTGGTCGACCTCGCGCCATGTTTGCCCTCTCGCACGTGCTCGATTTCTTCCCGCACGAATTCGCCGGCCTGGGTAGAAGGTGATTTGCCCTCGGCCGCGTCTTCGCGCGCTCTTTCGAGAGTCTCCTGATCCGGCATTGGTGGCCCTCCCAAAAATTGTGGTTGAGTTGCCGCGCGAACGGATATTGGCTGCGTCCGTTCCCCGCGCAAGCGAACCCATTTTATTCCAGCAAAACGGATGCCGACGAAAACCCGAGGCACAGTTTTGTCTTTTTTGCGGACAATCGAAGCTGGTACCAAGAGAAGGGGGCGGTCGGACAGGCGTTGGAGACTTGCAGCCCGTCGAGTCAGAAGGATAGCCGCTAGCAAGATTTCAAACGGCTCCGGATTTCAGAAACTTTTTCGAGACGTCCTTTTTTCAAATGTTGGGCGAATCTACGGCTAAAGTCCTTGTATGCTGCTATTTTGAAAAAAAAGGTGGTGCGGCAGCCGGGCACCTCGCCCCGACGATCCCGACGCGCTTGAGCACCGTCGGCGCTTCCGATAGGTTTTGCCGGACGGCGTGCCCGATCTTTGCCCAAACCGGCGGGTCGGCCGCTTCGAGGGAGGAAATTTCTGATGAGCGCTATCAAGCATCTCGCCGCCGGCGCGGCACTCGCGATCGTCTGCACGGTCGGCCTGGTTTATCCCGCAGCGGCGCAAACCAGCTCGAGCCCGGGCAGGACGCAGCGGCAACTGGATGTCGCGGCCGCGCGCGCGGACCGCAAGGCAATCGTCGGCGCGAATATGAATCTGACCGAAGCGCAAGCCAAGGCCTTCTGGCCGCTCTACGACGCCTACGAGGCAAGGATGGATAAACTCGACGACCGCCATGCCGCCGAGGTCAAGGCCTACGCCGAGCACTACCAGACGCTCACCGAGGACGACGCGACCAGCAAGCTCGACGAGGTGATCGCGATCAAGCAAGCGCGGCTCGACGTGCAAAAGGAGTTTGTGCCCAAGTTCCGCGCCGCGGTCTCCTCGATCAATACGACCCGCTTTTACCAGATCGACAATAAGCTGAGCGCGATGATCCAATGCGATATCGCGCAGATTGTTCCGCTCGCGCGTCCCGGAACCAAAACCGCGAACGAATAGCGCCACGCGGGCGCGTCCAACATAGCGCCGCTGCCCTAAACGGCGCGACTCATCTGATCGAAGAGGGCGAATCTGCGCGCAGCCTCGCGCGGATCGTCCTCTTTTGAAACGCCCGCCGGCGATGCTATACGAGAATCTGAAGTCCTTACCTTTTACGGAGGGAACCGCAGATGGCTGACTTCGATCTCCATATCAAAGATGGAACGGTGGTCGACGGCACCCGCGTGCCGCGCTATCGTGCCGACGTCTGGATTCGCGAGGGCAAGATCGCGCAAATCGGCGGCCGCGCGCTCGGCTTCGCTCGCCGTGTGATCGACGCTGAGGATGCGATCGTCGCGCCCGGCTTCATCGATCTTCATACCCACTACGACGCGCAGATCCGCTGGGATCCATACTGCACCATTTCCGGATGACACGGTGTCACCTCGGTAGTGCTGGGCAACTGCGGCTTCGGCTTCGCGCCTGTACGGCCTGAATTCCGCGAACGCTCGATGCTCACGATGACGCGCACCGAGGCGATTCCCTACGACGCGATGAAGAACGGGATGGCGTGGGACTGGGAAACCGTCCCGCAGTACCTCGACTCGCTCGACCGCGCGCCCAAGGGCGTCAACTGCATCCAGTACATGCCGACCGCCTCGCTGATGACCTACGTGATGGGACTCGAGGCGGCGAAGAGCCGCCCGGCCAGTGCCGAAGAGCGCGCGGCGATGCGCCGGCTGCTCGCGGAAGGGATGGACGCGGGGCTGAGCGGATTTTCGATCCAGCGGCTTGGCCCTGATTCCACCCAGGCTGATTTCGACGGCTCACCGATGGTCACGGACACGATGTGCGACGAGGACATCCTTAATCTCGCCGAGGTGCTGCGCGAGCGCGACGAGGGTTTCATCCAGATCACCCAGGCAACCGGCCAGATCAAGGACGACCTCGCTTTCCTCGAACGGCTGGCTGCGACCGCGCGCCGTCCCGTGCTGCATAACGTGATCGTGCCGACCCGCAAGGACCCGGAAGTGCATCGGCGTAGCGTTCGATGGCTGGAGCGCTGCCGCGCCAAGGGCCTCCCGATTTTCGGCCAGACCGGCACCGTCCGCACCGGCTTCGCGTTTACGCTCGAGCACTGGAATCTCTACGACGCGAGCCCCGCCTGGCGCGCGATCACGACGGGCACCCGAGAGGAGAGGCTCGCCAAGATGAATGACCCAGCGCTCCGCGAGGCGGTCAAGCGCGAGACCGACGCGGCGGACCGCAAACTGCGCGCGATCCAGGCCGGCGTCGGCGGGGCGGTGCACACGCTCATCGTGCAATGGGTCGACGACCGCCCGGAACTGGAAAAGTACGTCGGGAAATCGCTCGGCCAGATCGGCGCCGAGGAAAATCGGCATCCGATCGACGTGATGCTCGATCTCTCGATCGCCGGCGATCTCAAGGTCGAGTTCCTCGGCCCCAACAAAGGCTTCAACGCCGAGTTCATGGCCGAGATGACCAACGACTCGCCCTACACCATCCCGGGCGTTTCCGACGGCGGCGCGCATACCAAGTTTTTCTGCGGCGGCGCCTTTACCACCGATTTCCTGTCGTGGCTGGTGCGCGATGAACAGAAGGTCACGCTGGAGGAGGCGCACTACCGGCTCTCCGCGCTGCCCGCGCACGCCGCGGGCTTCCGCGGCCGGGGCGTGCTGCGCGAGGGCGCGGCGGCGGACGTGGTCGTTTACGACCTCAAGGAACTGGCGATCGAGCCCGAGTGGGTGGGCGAGATCGCGCACGATTTTCCGGGCGGCGAATGGCGTCGCGTGCAACGCGCCCGCGGCTATCGCGCGATCATCGTCAACGGCGAGATGACCTTCGCCGACGGCCGCTCCACGGGCGCGACGCCGGGACGATTGCTGCGCGGCGGCCGCGGCTGAAGCGGCGCGCCGCGATGGAGCTTGGATTATGGGTGCGTTCGTCAGGCCGCCCTGTCACGCGGCCTGACCTCGCGCTCAACCTCCGCTTCGAACTCGTCGCGCGCGACTTGCAGGTCATAGTCCTTCTGCATGCCGAGCCAGAACTCGGCAGATGTGGCAAAGTAACGCGCCAGCCTGAGCGCATAGCCGCCGGTCGTTGAACTCGGCACTACATGATGAACAGCATCTCCTGGTAGGTCGCCAGCGGCCACAGGTCGTCGGCGACGATTCCCTCGAGCATGTCCGCGGTCTTGCGCACCGCCGCCATCGCCGGCAGCACCGCGTTGCACAGATGCTTGGCGTGGTCGAGCTTGCTATGCCCTCCGCCCTCGGCCAGCATCCCTTCGAGCTTCACAATTCCATCCTGCAGGTCCTTCACCAGCACGGTCACTTTGTCGAGCGTGTCGGTGTCGAACACGTAGCCGATGGCTTTGAGATGCGCACAAGTCTGCGCCAGCTCGCCCTGGTATCGGATTGCCGCCGGGAAGATGATCGTCTTGGCCATTTCGATCACGGTCCGCGCCTCGAGCCCGACCACGAGGCAGTACTGCTCGAGGTCCACATCCATCCGGCCATGCGTCTCGCGTTCCGTCAGCACGCCGTACCTGGCGAAGAGATCCGTCGCCTCTTTGGTTCCGAGCAGCGGCAGCGCTTCCACGCACGAGCGCAGGTTGGGCAGGCCACGGCTTTCCGCTTCCTTGTGCCATGCCTCCGAGTAGCCGTTGCCATTGAAGACGATGGCGCCGTTCTCGGCCATGATCTCTTCGAGCACCTTCTGGATGGCGCCGTTGAGCTTCGACGGATCGTCGCCGACCGCTTTCTCGAGCTTGCTTGCGATGTAGTCGAGCGACTCCGCCACGATTGTATTCATCGCGATCATCGCCCCCGCGATCGACTGGCTGGATCCGACGGCGCGGAATTCGAAACGGTTGCCGGTGAAGGCAAACGGACTCGTACGATTACGGTCACCGGCGTCTTTCGGAATGACGGGCAGCGAGTCGACGCCGACCTTCAGCGTTTCCCCGCCTTTTGAGCTCTTCGCACCGCCCTTGGTCACCTGCTCGAAAATGTCGTTGAGCTGCTCCCCCAGGAAGACCGAAATGATCGCCGGCGGCGCTTCGTTGGCGCCGAGGCGATGGTCGTTCGAGGCGGACGCGACCACGGCTCGCAGCAGCCCGCTCCATCGATGGACCGCGCGGATAACCGCCGCGCAGAACACCAGGAACTGCGCGTTGTCGTGCGGGTTGTCGCCCGGATCGAGCAGGTTGCCCTGGGTCGCATTGCCGAGCGAGAAGTTCACGTGCTTGCCCGATCCGTTAACGCCCGCGAACGGCTTTTCGTGCAGCAGGCAAGCCATGCCGTACCGCTCGGCCACTCGCTTCAGCGTGACCATCGTCAACTGCTGATGGTCGGCCGCGACATTTCCATTCTCGAACATCGGCGCCAGCTCGAACTGCCCCGGCGCGACCTCGTTGTGCCGCGTCTTGGCCGGAATCCCGAGCTTGAACAGCTCGCGCTCGCTCTCGAGCATGAAGGCGAGCACGCGCTCGGGGATCGCGCCCAGGTAATGATCCTCGAACTCCTGGCCCTTGGGCGGCAGCGCTCCGAACAACGTTCGTCCGGTGGCGAGCAGATCCGGCCGCGAGAAGAAGAAATGCCGGTCGATCAGGAAATATTCCTGTTCGCAGCCGGCGAAGGAGAGCACATGGGCCGGGTTCACGTGTCCGAACAGTTTCAGAATTCGCTGCGCCTGGTTGTTCAGCGCCTGCATCGAGCGCAGCAGCGGCGTCTTCTTGTCGAGCGCCTCGCCGGTCCACGAGACAAAGGCGGTTGGAATGCAAAGCGTCGTACCGTTGGGGTTCTCGAGGATGTACGCGGGACTCGTGACGTCCCACATCGTGTAGCCGCGCGCCTCGAACGTGTTGCGGATGCCGCCGTTGGGGAAGCTCGACGCGTCGGGCTCACCCTGGGTGAGAGTCTTGCCCGAGAATTCGGCGATCGCGCCACCCTCGCCGTCGGGCGACAGGAAGCTATCGTGTTTCTCGGCGGTGAACCCGGTCAGCGGATAGAACACATGCGAATAGTGCGTGGCCCCTTTGGACATCGCCCAGTCCCTCATCGCCGACGCGACCGTGTCCGCGATCGCCGGGTCGAGGCGCGATCCTGTCTCGATCGTCTTCATCAGCGACTTGAATACCGGCTTGGGCAGGCGCTCCTTCATCGCCGACTTGCCGAAGACATTCGAACCGAATAGTTCGCTAGCCGAAACGTTGGCAAATGACAGGGGTGCTCCGGTGGGATGATAGGTCGTGACGGCCTCGATAGCCTGCAGACGTGCCGAGCTTCCGCTCAAAATCGTGTCCTCCGAAATTTTGAATTGCTTTTCTCGAGCGGTCGCGTTGCGACCTTCACGAGATCAACCCATTCGGAGGAGCAAGGACCGCGCCCCGCATTTGGAAATCGAAAGCTCAAGCAATAGCTGGATGTTATATTCGTCAACGCGACGCATGATGCCTCAATTCCCACCATGATGCGCAGCAGACGAGCGACGGTCGCTTGCGGAAATCAACCGGAATTTCCATTTTCAAACCTTTGCATCGTTTCGCCGACAGAGGCGGTCTGTCAAACGGAGAGTTCGAGGCCGGTTTTGAGTCCAAAGGGCTTCCCACGGCGCCGGGAGGGGCGGGTTTCGCCTCCGGCCGGCAACGCAACGCCTTAATGATAATCGACGATCTCGACTTCGTAAGCGTCGCGCTTGTCCCCCCGCGCAACTCGCAACGCAAAACAGCGGGAGCCGCGCGTTCGCGCGGCTCCCGCTGTTTCATTCCCAACACGCAGGCGCCGCGCGGCTAAAGCCGCACGGCGCCCGGCGCTGGTAAGATCTTACGTCAGGTTTTCGCGCCCAACCGGATCGCCGTGGTGCAGTGGTAGGCGAAGTTCTTCGCCCCGAAGCACCAGATGATGTCGTTATCCAACTGCGGCCGGTAGATCGGCACCTGTCCCTTGTTGTTGTCGCAGAAGCAGCGGTTGCAGACGTCCTTACCGCAGCAGTCGCGGTACGCGATGATGTATTCCTTGCCGTCGGTCGGATGCTGGCACGTTCCCACCCACGAGGTCGGCGACGCCACCGTTCCCGGCGGACACGAGGTCAGCGCGCCGCCGCAGCAACTGCACAGGTAGCCGTCGAAACCGCAGTAGCGCCAGTAATCGCAACTCGTGAGATCGCCGCCCTCGGCCTCCGCCGCGGCCCCGTTCTCCTCGCTCATCTGCGCCTGCGCCTGCTCGACCACGCGGTTGATCGGCAGCAGCGGAATCATCATCCCGCCCACCAGCGCCTTGCCGAGGTAGCCCAGAAAGCCGCGCCGCGAGGTCCGCTGCGCCACCGTGCGTGAAAGACGTTCCACCAGTGCGTCCATTCGCCGTCTCCTGTTTCGCGCGTCGCGCTAGAAGTGCGCCCTCAGTGCTGAACGAGCGGGGTCGCCAGCGCCTCACCCGCAAGCTGATCGTCGGGGACGACTATGCCCTTGGCTTTCAGTCGCTTGACCAGGTCGTCACGGGTTTCGGTGATTTTGATCAACTGATGCGGCCGGTACTGAGCGACTTCGGCAGCGGTGTAGGGCTTGAAGTCCGGCGGCGTCTCGGCCTTGTTGAAAGTGAAGAGCAGCCAGTTGAGCACCTGGGCGATTTCCGCATCGCTCAGCGCGGAAGCCGCGACACCCGGCACCTCGACGAGATATTCGCGCCCGCCGGGTACGTGCAGGAAATCCCCCATCGAGTTCGCCAGGCGCGGAACGGTGCCGGGAATACCCTCGGCGCGCGGCTTGTGACAGCCCCAGCAGTTGAGCGTGTACAGTTCGGCCGGCGAGCCGCCGGCCAGCGCCGGGCTCGCACTCGAGAGCGCGGCGATCAGCACAACGATGGAGCGCGGTTTCATCGCGAGCGGCCCGTCCCTACTTCGCGGCCTTGTCACCCAGCTCTTTGATCACCGAGTCGCGCTCGGCGTGGATGGCGGCCGAGTTGAGCTGCTTGGTGCGCTCCGCTTTGACTTCGTCGGCGGAGATCGGCTTGAAGTCCGAGGGCCGCAGCTTTGGATTGAGCCCGGTGAGCACGTAAGTCAGCACGTCGGCGACATCCTGGTCGCTCAACTGCTGCCACGGCGGCATCTCGCCCTCGTAACTGTCACCGCCGGAATCGATCTTGCCGCCCATCCCGAACGATACCACGTCGATAAGGTAGGTGCGGCCATCCTTGAACACGACATAGCGGCCGACCGAGTCGGCCACCGGCGGATAGACCCCGGGCGCGCCCTTGCCGTCGGGTTGATGGCACACGGCGCAGTTCGAGACGAAGATCCCTTTGCCGTCGGCTCGCGCCGTGCTTGCGCCAGCCGCAGGCGCTGCAGGGCTGGCGAGCGCGACAGGGCTCGCGGCCGCCTTCCCAGTCTTGCTCCCTAGCTCCTTAACTAGCGCGTCGCGCTCCGTGTGGATCGCGGCCGCGTTAAGGTGCTTGGCGCGCTCCGCTTTGACTTCGTCCGCGGAGATCGGCTTGAAGTTCGCGGGCAGCAGGTTGGAATTGAGGCCGGTGAGCACATAGGTGAGCACGTCGGCGACATCCTGATCGCTCAATTGCGGCCACGGCGGCATGTCGCCCTCGAAGCTGTCGCCGCCGGATTCAATCTTGCCGCCCATCCCGAACGACAGCACGTCGATAAGGTAGTTGCGGCCATCTTTGAGCGCCACGTCACGGCCCACCGAGCCGGCGAGCGGCGGATAAACCCCGGGCGCGCCCTTGCCGTCGGGCTGATGGCACACGGCGCAGTTCGAGACAAAGATCGATTTGCCGTCCGCTCGCGCCGTGCTCGCGCCAGCCGCGAGCGCGAGGGCGCACACGGCCGTAAACAGCCAAGTCAGACGAGCCATTTCGGTAGACTCAGGTTTTCAGACCGAGACGAACGGCGGTCGTGCAGTTGACGACGTAGGATGAAGGTTTGGTTCCGAAGCACCAGATGACCCCGTTATCCAGTTGAGTCCTGTAGATAGGCATATCGCCTTTGTTGTTTTCGCAGAAGCAGCGGCCGCATACGTCTTTGCCGCAGCAATCACGGTAGCCAATAATGTATTCCTTGCCGTCGTTGGGATCACGGCAAGTGCCGACCCACGAAGTCGGCGACATTATAGTGCCGGCGGGGCACTCGGTATGGCTGCCCCCGCAGCAGCCGCACAGGTTGCCGTCGAAGCCGCAGTAGCGCCAGTAGTCACAGGTCGAGGGATCGTCGGTGCGCCCGGTGCCGCTCGGACCCATCGTCATCTGCGCCTGGGCGGTCCCCATCACGCGATCGATCGGCAACAGCGGCAGGACCATCCCTCCGAGCATCAGTTTGCCCATCCGGGCCAGGAAGCCGCGGCGCGAGGTGCGTTGTGCGACCGTGCGGGTAAGTTGTTCCACCAGGGAGTCCATGGTTCGCCTCCTAGCCTATTCGCGTCCGCGCTTGCCCGCGACGGCGGCAAGCGGTGGGGCTTCGTGGTTGTGCGCGTGGTCATGTGCGTGATCATGTGCATGATCGTGCGCGTGATCAGCGTGATCGTGTCCATCGTCGTGCGCATGCTCGTGGAGTTCGTGCCCGTCGCCCTGCCGGGATTGGAGGAATTGCTGGATCGACGGCACGCCCATCTGCTTGGCCTCGATCAGGCTCTCCAGATGCTCGCGCGTGTTGAGCAGTCCCTTGGCCCGGATCACACCGGAGTCGTCGATCATCACGCCGTAGGGCAGCTTGCCGATCCGGTAAGTCATCCCGACGTCCGCCGAGAGCACGTAGGGGAAGTCCTCGAGATGCTGCACGCGGATGAAGCGTTCGTGTTCGACCGGTTCGCCGTCGCTGGCGAGGACGACATCGAGCCATGAATTCTCGGCCTGCTGGATCGATCTGACGATCGGCAGCAGCTTTTTGCACACCGGGCAGGTCGGCGAGAGGAAGAAAAGCAACATGCTGCGGCCGCGCGCGCCGCCAAGTTTGAGCGGCGTGCCGCGGCGCAAGTCCTTGACCTCGAACAGCGGCGCGGCTTCGCCCTCCTTGGGCCCGCGGTCCAGCGTAAGCGCACCCATCGGCGCGATCCGCTCGTGCAGGACGCCGACCTGGCGCAACAGCGCGAGCATCATCAGCGCCATCGACAGCACCAGCGCCCACAACAGAATTTGCGAAATCACCAAGGCTTCAAGCATTTAGCGCACCCAGCGCGCGAAGCCCGGGGGCGTTCGCGATTAAATAATTGGCGGCGGTGTAGAGCACCACCACAGTGGCTGCCGCCATGGTGGCGGTCGCGAGGTCGAGAAAATCCATCGGCCGCGCGCCCATCGGCAGCAGCGCGATCGCGAGCAGCGCGAACAAAGCGCCGTTGCGCAAGAGCAGCCACCAGCTCAGCCGCTGGCGCAGCGCCGGGCCGAAACATCCGCAGTCGATATCGGTGCGGCCGCGCGCGAGGTTGATCGCGATGGCGCCGGTGAAAACGCCGAGCAGTACGATCAGCACCAGCGCGGCAGACGCGCGAATCGGACTCAGCAACAGGCCCAGCGCCGCGGCAGACTCGATCACCGGCGCGGTCCACGCAAAAGGCGTCGCGAGCCATTCGGGAATCAGGCGGTAATTGGTCACCGCGCCGCGAAAGGTCTCCAAGTCGTAGAATTTGAGCGCCCCGGACGCGGCGAAAATGGCCGCGGCAGCGGCCGCGGCCGTCCATCCGAGTACTGGGTCGATTTGCGGCATCGTTCTCCGTGCGTACCTTACAGACCGAATCAGAGCCCGGCATCAGAGCCCGAATATCTCCCACGGCACGCCCGACAGATCGGAGATCACGCCGAGATATTTGCCATCCAGCGCCGAGAACGCCTGCATCATCGCGGGCATCGAGCTCACCACAAAGAGCGTCGGAGCGTCGTCCTGGCTGACCAGGATGGAATTGCCCTGCTGCGGCAGCACGATCCGGTCGACCCGCTTTTGTCCTTTGACGTCGAACACCCACACTTCGGTGCCCGGGTTCTTGTGCGTCCAGTCACCGCCGCCCTGATGCATCAGGACGAACATCAAGCCCTTGGCGGCGTTGCCCCACAATGGCTGATAGCCGCCCGGCAACCATCCCGCCTTCTTCTCGCTGTCGCTCAGCAACGACCAGGACTGGGCCGGTTCAGCCGGATTCGACCCAAGGCCCATCCGGTAAACCATCCCATGGTAGCTGACGAAGTAGGCGTCGTCGCCAACCCGCGCCGGCACACCGAAGACGGGGTCCTTCTCGATGTCGAAGAACGGCTTGTCGGTGCGCTTTTGCGCGGTCACCTTGCCGTTGTCGTCGAATTCGGTGGTCATCATCGTGCCGTCGCTACAGACCGAAACGAAGCGGCGCTGCCCGGCGAGCAGGGCTTCGGCGCATCCGGAAGTTTCGATTTCGCCCGCGACACTGCGGTTCTGGATATCGACCACGGTAACCGAGGTCGCCGGAGTCACGTTCGTGACCAGCACGAAGCGGCCATCAGGCGTCACCGTCATCTCGGCGCTGTCCGGGATCGAGAGCTGGCGCTTGGTCGGCAGAATTACTTCACCGACCGGCGCCAGGTGACGCGCGTCGTAGATAGTCAGTACGTCGGTGCGATCGCCGCGCGCACCCCGCGAATAGTAGGTGTCGGCCATGTAGATCTGCTTATGGTCCGGCGATATCGCGAATGTACTGACTATTCCGCCGGTCAACTGGCCCAGCACCTTGAGCGAATCGCCGTCGATGGCGAACACGCTGGTAACCTGCAGCGTACCGCTGAACGGATTCATCACGAATACCCAGTGTGGTCCGGCGAGCGGCAGCTCGCGCACCTTGACGCCCTCCTCGGGCGGCATCTGAGCGAGCGCGCCGGAACCACACCAGGCCAACAGGCCGAACAGGATTGCGATGATGAACACGGCCCGTTTCGCCATCTCACTTACTCCCTTGCGAGTCCAAAGTCTTTCCTGCCCAGGCCTAGCTGCGTCCCTTGATGGGCTGGAAGTTGTACTGGAACCCCATATACAGAAGGCTCTTGCCCTTGAAGACACCACTGGCGAACGAATTGAGCCGATCGTTGCCAAGGATACCGACGTACCCAAGTGTAGCGAAGTACTTGTTGGTCCACGGCGGCGTCATCACCAGGGTCGGGAAGAACAGCGTGGTGTTGCCCGAGGGATTCCAGATCATGGCGTAGGTCGGCAGGATCGCGCCCCACCACCAGCTGGTGTTGACGTCGAACAGGATCTGCTCCTCATTATGGCGCCAGCGCTCGGCGTAGAAGGAGTACACCAGGTTCTTGCCATAACCTGAGATCGTGAACTGATTCCATTCCAGGTTGGCGCTCAGCGTGCCGGTCGAGGTCAGCCACGGAGCGTATAGCCCGTCCAGGTCGAGTGCGACCAGCGAGTTGACCGTGCTCTTGTCGACAACCGCGTTATGCACTCCGATGTCGGTGGTGTTGAACGGCGTGCGGTCCTGAAAAATCGCCTCGGTCCTGAGCACGATCGGCACGCTCGAGAGAATCTCACCGGGCAGATAAATCGGCCGGTTCAGGGTCGCCCCGATGTCGTTGAACTGCGGGAAACTGGTCTGGAGGAATTGAGGCCCGCCGGCATTGCCGATCACATAGAACTGCGCGCCAGGCGTACCGGCTTCGTTGAACTGGTGACCGTGCCAGTAGATTAGAGTGATTTCCGCGTTTTTCACCAGGGTATGGATTCGGAAACCCTCGGTCGAGCTGCCCAAGTTGTCGGCGGGCAGATGGTAGCCGAAGAACGGCGACGAAAAGTTATTAAAACCGGACACCATGCAGTGGCGGCCAACAAACTGCCCGCACAACTGAGGAAAGGCCGCCATATTGTTAGGTATGCCGGGCCCTCCAGCCAGGATCGGAGCCGGTTGCGTCTGAAAGCGCGCTGACGCCACCGAGGTGAATGGCGCCAGCAGAGAAACCGAACCGGCAACGTCGTGCTGCCCGTCATACCAGTTGCTGTGCGGATTGGAGGACTGGTTCGGAGTGTCGACGGAAGGGTTGTACATCGGCTGCCAGACCGGTGTCCAAATCCCTTCGACAAAGTTGGCGGTCAGCGGCCCCCAACTCGGGAGGTTCATGATCGGATGCACCATCCACAACGGCAGCCGTGACTGCTCGAGGTTGGAGAACCCGAAGTTCCAGGTGAAATCCTGCGGGTTGATCACGTCGCCTACGCGGAAGGCCAGCGATTCGCCCCAGGTCACGATCTGGCGGCCCACGAACAAGGTGAGCGGCCCATTCACACTCTTCCAGTACGCGTCCCTGACGTTGTACTGGTTGTAATAGTCCGACATGTCGGTCATGCCGGCCTTGTACTCGAAACGGTACGCCGGCTCGTAGACCACCCAGCCGCGGACGAAGAACCGGTTGTCGCCGTTGAGGATGTAGTTGATGTCCAACTGGAGCCAGTTGCGCTCGGCCGCCAACGAGTTCTTGCTCTTCTGATAGCGGATGGCGCTGGAGTCGACCCACATCCCGGTGACGTTGTTGATGAAGCCCGAGACTGATAGCCCTTGCATCCATCCCGGGTTTTCACTCACGTCGATGAGCGGCGCGCTGCTGCCCAACACTGCGCTCTTCCAAAGCGGTACATCCGCCGACTGTGATGACTGTGAACTGGCCGCCGTTTGTGCCAGCGCGGAACCTCCCACTGTTGTGCCAAGCGAGAACAGCGCAGCGATCATCATCGCCGCCAAAAGCAGTCCGGAACGCTTCATTAAAATGGGTTTCATACCTACCCCCTCCCGAGGCTCGTGGCTGCGTGCCGCGCCGCCTGCCGCCTCGCCGCGTCCTTGCGACGTGCGGATGCAACGACAGCATCCCCGATTCAGCTTGAAACCGCAGCCATCGTTTCCTTGCGTAACTCCTCTTCCGCAACACCACCGAAAATGAAGCGCGGGCGTGCCCACGCTATATACGCCGGTAATATCAAAAGTCCCACGATCACATTGGTCGACATCAGGATGATCAGCAATACGCTCATCTCGTTATGGAACAGGACCGGAGAAAATACCCACGGCGCCAGCCCGCCGACGATTACCGAAAAAGTCGCGAGCACGGCGGCGCCGGTGCCCCTGAGCGCGGTCGTGATGGCATCCTCCAGCCGCCTGCCCTCGGCACACTCATCGCAGATACGCGATACTGCGTAGATGCCATAGTCAACGCCCAATCCGATACCCAGCGAGATAACGGGTATCGTGTCGATCGTGATGCCGATATCCGCCAGCCGCATGTAGATGAACGCGGCGAAGTTCGCCGCGATACACGACACCACGAACAAGATCCCCGCCACCAGCGAGCGGTAGACCACGGCGCAGAACAGGAAGACCACGCCCAGAACGAAAGTAATGTTGATGAAGTCGAGCTGGTAGAGCACGTCGTTGGCCGCCGCGTAAAGGCCCGCGATGCCGCCCAGGTATAAGATCTCGACTTTCTTGAACGCGGGATCCCATGTGCGGCGCTGGACGAATTCGGCCAGCCGCGCCTGGATGTTATTGAGGGTGGAATAGGTGTGGTCGGAGAGCAGCACGCGCAGGATGCCGTCGTTGTTGTTCAAGTCGATCCATTGTTCGGCCTCTCCCGGCGCTGTCCCTTGCATGAACAGCATATACAGGCCCATTACGTCGTCCGCGGTGCGCGGCACGGCGAGATATTTCGGATTGCCGTAATGGAACATCTGGTTGTATGGCTCGATAATGTCCGGCGCGACCGAAATAACGCTGGACACCGAAGGATCCTGCAGCATGAACCGGCCGAGGTCACGCTCCAGCCGGATCACTTCGGGCGCCAGCATATCGGGCGTGTAGGCGGCGCTGATACTAGTCGCCGCGCGCGCCCGCACGATTACCCATCCCTCATCCAGCGGGAACACCTGCCGCACCGCATTGATATCCTGATTGACTTTGGCATTGTGGCGGTAAAGCGGCGTGCCCGGTTCCGTGTAACCGATCTTGGCCCGGATGCCCGCGATAAAGCCGACCACGATCAGGACACCAACTGCTATCAACGCGCCCTCGCGCGCGTACCCCGGCGTGATCGGGAATTCGACCAGCTTGTCCTCGACCGGCGCGAGCCATCCCCGCTTCTTCTTAGCCGCCGGAAGCGGCTTGGGCGTCGGCAGATAGCTCATCATGATCGGCTGGAAGATGAAAACCATCGTGAGACTGCCGCCCAGCCACACCGCGCCCGAGGAGGCGACGTGCTGGAGCGACGGAATGCCGCCGAAAGAGATGAAGACGATGCCCGCGATGTCGGCCAGGATCGAGAGCAAGCCCGGCGGCAGCATCAGGGTGGTCGTTACTTCGCACGCGGCCATCTTGTTGTGGCCATGCGTCTCGAGTTCGTCGTAGTATCGGCCCTGCCACTGGATGCCGTGGCTCATGTCGCGGGCAGTCAATATAAATCGTATGACCAGCATCACCGGGTCGAACTCGTAGCCCTCCCAGCCGATGAATCCGAGGCCCCATACGGTCGACAGTAAGCCGGTGATGAGCGGCGCCCACCAGGTGCTGCGGCCTTTGAAGAAGATGTACAGGATCAGAATCATGATGCCGTCGGAGATAAAGAAGATGGTCACGAGCACGGGCAAATAGTAGTACCCGTAGCCGCGGATCACCGGTTCGCCGGCGGCATAGATGACCGTATTGTCATCCTGGTACTTGTCGATGAGCGCCTGGATTTTATAGAAAACGTCGTGATAATTGAGCCGGCCCTCGTAGAAGGAGGCCATGATCGCGGCGCTTCGCCCGTCGTCGCTCACCAGGCTGCGCATCTCCAGGCGATGAATGAAAATCTGACGCTTAATTTCCTGTATCCCCGCCTCCGCCGTCGGCACGTTGGGATACATGTAGGCCTTGTAGACGAGATTGCCGGGCAGCGCGACCGCATATCTCACGCGGAAGGAACCCAACGAGCGGATCGATTGATGGTTGACGCCGGGCAGCAGGTCGACGTCGTAGGTCATGTCCTGGATTTTTCTTAGCGTCTTGTAGTTGTAGATGTCCCCATGCTTGACCTGAACCATCAGCGTCAGGCGCTGCGCGCCACCATAGCGTTCGTAGTTGTGGTAGAGCTTGACGTACGGGTGACCCTTGGGAAAAAAGTCGATGAAGCTGGTTCCTATCGTTAGTCTGCTTGCGTAGTAGCCGAAGATACCCGTAATCAGGAGCAAGGCGATACCGATTATCGCGCGGTAGCGAAGTATGAACCGGCCCATCACTTTCCTGTCACCACTTCCCAATGCGCGCCGCCGTCGGCAGTGTGCACGATTGTGCCCCCAAGCCCGACCGCGACTCCGTCTTGTCCGTTAAACGCAAGGTCGGCCAGATCGAATACCGTGGGCGTCTGCACGGTGGGCTTAGCGACGCCGCCAAGTCCGACGCGCAGCAATGCACCGCCTTCGCCTGAGCCCCACAACTCCGACGGCGCGGCGCTTGACGCACCTCCAACGTAAACGACGCTGTACATCGGGGACGCCGAAGGCGCGGTAACGGATTGCCAGGACGTGCCGCCGTTGTCAGTGCGCAGTAGCGTGCCGCCCTGCCCGGCCGCCCAGCCGTGTTCCGCGTCAATGAAGCGAATCGCAAACAGCGCCGGCAGTTTGAAGTTGGCCCTCTTGCCGCCCATCTGCGGAGTCCACGTCTTCCCGCCGTCGGCCGTATGTACAATCGTCTCGAACTCGCCCACCGCCCATCCGTTTTGCGGATCGGCGAACGCGATATCCATGAAGATGAGACCGCTCTTGAGGGTTTGTAGCTGCCAGTGAGCTCCGCCATCGGTTGTGCCCATCAGCAGGCCGTCGGTGCCGGAAGCATAAGCGGTACGCGGGTCGACGACCGCGATACGAAAGATGTTCTCAGTCGTGCCGCTCGTCTGAGGGCTCCAGGTCCGGCCACCGTCGGTGGTTTTGAGGATTAGCCCGCTCTCACCGCCGACCCATCCGGTCTGGCCGTCGCTGGCAAAGCGGATGCTGTAGAGGTCGAACCAGGATAGATCGCCACGCTCGGCGATCGCGCGCCGGTCCCAGGTCCGGCCACCATCGGTCGAGGTCAGCAGCATGCCTTCCGCTCCAACAGCGTAGCACTTGCCCGAAGGCAGGAACGCTACGCTGAAGAACGAATCCCAGGGCTTGACCAAGCTCGCGCCGGCGCCCTCGGGAGTCTGCGCGGGCGCCGCTGATGGCAACGCCAGAATCACGGCTATCGCGAGCAACACCGACGCAAACAAGGCACCTCGGCTCGTTCGCGGGGTGTGTTTTTTGCCCCGGGCCGCCTCCGAATGCGATGGCAGCAGATCTGCCGTTTCAGGCGATACCAAGCCCATCAAACGTTCCCCAGCTACGCGTGCCTTTCACCGAGCCGCACAGGTCTTGCCCCGGCCAGTCTACTGCATGATCTTCATCAGGCCGTCTGGCTGCGCGTAGCGGCTGATGTTCGAGAACCCTTGGGAGTCGCACTCGTGGTCTACGCATACGTGTAGGCCGATAAACACGGTCGCATGCTGATCCTGGAAGTTCACGACGTAGCCGGTGTTCGGTCCGGTTATCGTAACCTCCTGACCCTCCATGCCGAGACCGGGGAGAATCGCCGGGTAGGCAAATACGACGATCCATTTGTAAAGGTTCCCCGCCCGATCCCAAATCTCGGTGTGGTCGGGGAAATAGTTTTCCTTATCGACGTACAGCACGCGCTTGCCGAAGCAGTAACCACGAGACTGCGAGGCAAGCCGCGTCATTTGCACCATATACACATCACGCACTTCCCATGGACCCGAACCCGGATTTGGAAAGGGCACTACGCCTTTCATACCAAAATAGTAGTATCTGGGATCGAGCGAAGTGGGCGTGCCGCAGGTATCGAAGCTCTCTGGAGCGCCGTGCAACAGGGTCAGAATCTTCTTTTCCCCGAGGTACACGTTGTCGAAAAGTTGGCCCATTCGCGGGGCCCCCTCCTGGGCATCCTCGTAGGTGAAGTCCGTTCCAAAGAGTGGCGCGCAGCGCGCTGCCTGCGAGACCCGCAGCGAGCGGCGGAGGCTCGGGATGAATTCATACAACTCGTCGAGCTTGCTCGGGTCGTCCCAGGTCATTGTGACCGATGCAAAATATTTTCCCTGCTCCGGGGCGGTCTGCTCGAAATACTCGGCGAAGTAGTAGCCGTTGTTGCCAGGTACCTCCCGTGGATACCCAGGCTCACTCAGATGCGTCATCTGAGAGAAGACGATATTCGAGTCGGCAGTGCGGGTGAAGTTCGCGTACTTGTCCAGGGTGTAGGAACAGTTTGGGGCTTCCTCCACTACCGGGGCGGGCCGATAATAATTGTTGTAATATAATCTCGTTCCTATTAGATCTTTGTCGCCCGCTAACGGATTGGCGAACGGGGATCCCGCCACGTATCCACTCGGGATATACCCGCCCTCGGGTGCCTTTACCAATTTGGTCTGGCTACCGTACTTCTCAGTGTCTTCTCTGAAGGGCTTGGGTGGAAAAAGGTGACGCGTGGGACCGACGTCGATCTCGATATCCTTCGGCATGTGCCAGAAGAGATCGCCCTTCCAGAGATGGATCATGCTCTCGGGCATATACTGCTGATACTGCTGCCAGTTCGCCTGAGTGATCTTGGTTCCGATCGGAATTCCGTTGGCGTATCCCTTGTCAGCCTGCCAAGGAGCAGGCTGCGCGTGCGCTGGCGATCCAGTCGCCCCCAGCATCAGCGCAACCGCCAACAGTCCGCCGACGGCAATTAAACGTCGAGCCATGGCTTTAACCCCTTCCCCGTACAGAGGTCTCTCGTCACGGGAATTTAACGAAGACTTTGATCCGTCGTTCAATTCAATCAGCCCCGAAAGCAACCTCGATGCCAAAAGAAAAACGTAAACTTTCTCAATCCACAGCGCAAAAAAGCCGCCAAACATGCCCGTCTTCCGAGCGCTTGCCTGACACTAAGGCAGCTTGACCAAGCAGATTCCGCGCTCCCAGCTACGCAACCTTCCTCGCAGGAATCAGACGTGCCCAGACAATTTAATCCGCAATGCACACGGACGTAACATCTTTGTCAAGCGGAAACCTACCGCACGGTCGCTTAACAATCAAACCCGCTCGCAAACCCCTACCCGAGCGCAACCTCATTCGAGATTCGCCCTACCGGGCAGCCTTCGCGCCAGACTCGTCTCCACAAGCCCCGCCTTCTTAGCTCATTCAGAAGCCGTCGCCAAGAGCCAATCCATCGTCCCGTCCTGCGATCTGAAACTCCGAATCCCGCGGAAAAGCTCCTGATACGCCGTCGGATCGCGCGGCGGTTGACGAGCGACGCCAAAGAAGTCAAAACCGGCTGTCACGCGATCGCACGTGTGGTACGAGACGCGGCTCGGCGATGAAACGCAATCGATCAATCCGGCGTAAGACAGCGGCAAGTGTGATGACTCGCGCGTCGATATTGGCGCTGCTGGTATTCGCGCTCGGGCTTGCGGTGAGCGGCACGATCTTCGCGACGCAGAACGCGATTGCGCAAACCGACGCAGGCGACGCGATCCAACCGGGCACGGCCGCGACGCGGCGGTCGCCCCATTACGTGGGCACCGTGTACTGCTACGCCTGCCATCTGGAGCTGGCGGTAGAGTTCGCTAAAACCAAGATGGGCAAACTGTTCCTGGTCAAGCCGCAAAATGCCCTCGAGCGTCTAGGCTGCGAGGGATGCCATGGTCCGGCCAGCGATCATGCCGAGTCGGGCGGTGGCTTGGGTGTCGGCGGGATGGCGGAGTTCAGAATCGATCACGGACAGACGATCGAGCGCAACAACGGGGCCTGCCTCGAGTGTCATGACGAGGCGTTCTGGCACGGCCGCAAAACTCATCCGTTGCGCCGGATGGCCTGCTTCGACTGCCACGTCGTGATGGTGCGGATGAGTCCCACCTTCCAGCTCGCGCCCGCCGCCGCGGATCAGGATTGGAATCGCGGACGCACCTGGCGCGATGCCGCGCTGCTGGGTCTGCTTGCGGGAGCAGTGTTCGGCGGATGGCGGCGCCTCAGGCTCGGGCGGCGGCGCAAGGGCTGAGCGGTAACTGGACGAAAGCTGCGATGGACTGGATCGATTTCGCGCGCGGACCCGCACTGCACTGGGCGTTGGTGATCATGGTCTTCGGGCTCTGCTGGCGGCTGGGCGCTTTCATCTTCAGCCCGCACGAGCACGACCTTTATTGGGCCCGCAAAAAGTTCTGGCTGGGGCGCGGACACTGGCAGATCGAGAGCTACGTGATGCACGTGGGGCTTTTGATCGTGCTCTTCGGCTTCGCCCCGCACATCCTGCTGGTCAGCGACCTCACCGGTATAACCTGGCCTGGCCTACCGATTGGGCTGGTCTGGTTTGCGGGCTCGGTCACGGTGGTCGCGATGGTCGCCGTGCTGCTGCATCGCCCGCCCGACGAGGCGCGCTCCACCTGGCGCGCGCGGGCGGACGAGTACTTCACCTGGACGGTCGTGCTGATGCCGCTGGCGACCGGGATGCTCGCCTTCCCACACCTGGGTGGCGCCGCGCTCACGCGCCCTTACGCCGCCTTGCTGACGGCCCATCTGCTGAGCGTCGAGTTCCTGATGATATGGCTGCCGTTCGGGCGCCTCGCGCATCTGGTCCTGATGCCGTTGTTGCGCGGCACCGCTCGCACGCTGGAATTGCTGGGCGTCTGGAGCTGAAACCGGCGTGTCGGCGAATCGCCGTTTGCGATTCGGCTGCGCGCGCGCTAGCAGAGACAGAGCGCGCGCATCAGAACTCGACCGTACGCGTGCAGACCAGCAGTTGATCCCCCAATGAGCCCCGCAGACAAAATTTCCGCCCGGCCGCGGAGAAAAACTTCGGACAAAATCTCGTGGCGGCCGGCGCTAGCTGCCCTCGCGATGCTTTGCGGATGCGCGACCGGCGAGCCGCCTCAATACGCTCCGGCCAGCGCAGAGCCTGCCGCGCAAGCCGAGCCGGCCGCCGAATCCGGCGCCGCCCAGGACCAGGGTTACACCGGGTTGTGGGAGGGAACTTCAACCAGCGGTTGCATGCCGCTTCAGCCCGAAGCGAGACGCTGCGACGCGGTCGTCAAGATCACGCTTCAGATGTTTCAGAAGGGCTCCGCGGTGACCGGCCATTACACCTGCGCGACTGGCACGATGGTCTGCCGCGACTCCAACAGCAGCGGCATGATAGCCGACGGCAAAGTGCGCGGGGGCAACGTGGGTATGCGCGTGATGATGCCGGACGGATCGAGCTGTCTGTTCAACGGCAGGCCCTCGCAGGACAAGCAGAGCAAGCTGACAGGGACGTACTTCTGCATGCAGGGCGGCGGCTATATCGAGCAGGGTCGCTTCGAAGTCGAGCGCAGCTATTAACAGATCGAGCGCTTCTGAACTTTCCCCAATTCGTCGAGTGGTCGAGCGTTTCTGACCCCTCCCCAAATGTCTTGGGGGAGGTTGGGTGGGGGTCGAGCGAGGAAGCGCCGGACGTCTTTTTTCTGTGGCGCTTCCTCGTGCCGATCTTCCTGAAGGAAGACGCGTTTCTCCCAGAGATTCAGAACCGCGCCGCAGCCCGTTACGGAATCAGCACCGCGCGGCCCTTGACCTTGCCCGCTACGAGGTCGTGCAAGGCCGAGTTCGCATCGCTCAGCCGGTACTCCTTCGTGGCGAGCGTCACCTTACCGCGATCCGCAAGCGCCATCAGTTCGACCAGGTCGGGATAAGTGCCGACCAGGTTGCCCACGATTGTTTTTTCGGTCGCGACCATCTCCATCGTGGGGATTTCGATTTTGCCGCCGTAACCCACCACGTAGTAGTAGCCGGCGTTGGCGGTCATCTTGAGTCCGTTGGCAACCGCGTTGCCCTCGCCCACGAAGTCGATTACTGCCTGCGCGCCGCCGCCGCCCGTGAGCTGCTTAACCGCTTCGACCTCGTTGCCGTCGGCTCTGACGGTGTGATCGGCACCGCATTCGCGGGCCAGCCCGAGCGCAAGGTCCGAGCGGTCGACCACGATGATCGATGCCGGCGAGAGCGCGCGCAGCGCCTGGATGCCGATATGGCCGAGGCCGCCCGCGCCGATCACCACCGCCCACTCTCCGGGCAGCAGGTGGCGCGAGGCTTTCTTGGCCGCGTGGTAGGCGGTGATACCGGCGTCGGCGTGGGGCGCCACGTCCTTGGGTGCGAGCGTCTGCGGCAGCTTGATTAGCACGCGCACGCTGGTCTTGAGCAATTGCGCGTAGCCGCCATTGGAATCCAGCCCCGGAAAGGCTCCGCCGCCGTGCATGTCATTGCCGCGGCGCGCGGCGAGCGTCTCGCCGGTGCTGGCCAGCGGATGGCAGATGACTGGGTCGCCGCGCTTGACCATCTCGACCGCGCTGCCGACCTCCTCGATCCAGCCCGCGTTCTCGTGCCCCATGATGTAGGGCAGCTTGACGGGAATCATGCTGCGCCACAGCCCCTCGATCACGTGGAGGTCGGTGCGGCAGACGCCGGCGCCGCCGATCCGCACGATCACATCAGTGGGCTTTTCGATTTTCGGCTCCGGCACTTCCTCGTAGCGAACGAAGTCGGGCCGCTTCAGAGCTTCATCGTAGTCGTGAAGAACCGCAGCTTTCATTTTTGAAACCGCCTTTCGATTGATCTTTCGTCGAGGGTCCGCGCGCGGCCAACTGCCGTTTACACCCCGCGCGCAGCCGGGGTCAACAGCGCGCGCCGCTAGAGCGCCATCTCCTCGAGCGTTTTCCCGCGCGTCTCCGGCGCGTAGAGCAGGATCAGCGCCACGCCGAGGAGCGGCCCTATGGCGCATAGCGACGCCGCGTTGCCCAGTCCGCCCACCACCAGCGACATCGTTCCGACCAACACGGGGCTGATGAACCAGGCCAGCTGCCCCAGGGTTTGGATAGTGCTGCTGTAGCCGGCCGCGCGAATCTCGGTGGGAAACAGTTCCGCCGACAAGGCCGAGGTCGCGGTGCGCGCGCCCTGGTAAGCGAACATCGTCGCCATGAACCCGAACAGGATTGCGTGATGCCCCGAGGACTGGAACAGCACCACCATCGAAATTCCGGCGCCCAGGTAGAACAGGCTGGTCGTCACGCGGCGACCGACCAGGTCGAGCAGGTAGCCGCACATGATCGTCCCCACCGTCGCCATCAGGTAGGCCACGATCACCGCCGAGCCCACCTGCCCCGAGGTCCAATGATGGTCGCGCTTGGCGAAGAGGCTGAAGTAGGTAATCGTCGGGCCGCCGACGAAGCCGACGCTGTTGGCCAGCAGCGCGACCAGGATCAGGCGTCCGCGGTAGGGGCCGCGGAACAGCTTGATATGCATGCGGATGCTCTCGCGCCAGTCCTGATGCACGGTTAGCGAGGCGCGATGCGCGAGGAAGCGGATGGTCTCGCGCACGTACTGCCTTAAAAACGCCACCAGCAGCAGCGGCGCGATTCCTAGCAGATACATCCCGCGCCATCCCCACGCCGACTCGGCCACGGAACTATACAGCGAACCCGCAAGAGCGACTCCGACGAACGCCGCCATGTGAAAGCCCGCGATCGCCCGGCCGCGCATCTCGTCGGGGAATTCCTCGCTGATGATGATGATCGCCATCCCGAACTCGCTGGCGAGGAACACCTGCGAGCAACTCTGGAACAGCGTAAAGCTGAAGAGCCCGCGCGAGAGCCCCGTGAACAGGGTGAAAAGCCCGTAGCCCAGCACCGTCACGGAAATAACCGGTTTCCGCCCGACGCGGTCGGAGCACGAGATCACCAGGAACGACAGCACCGTGCCGAAACGCACGATCGAGGCGATCACGCCGATCGCCTGGTTGCCAAGGTGAAAGGTCGCGGCGATGTCGGGCGTGCAGAGATGGAAAATCGTTATGTCGTAGCCTTCGAAGATGGTCGCCGGGATCAGCAGGCCGAGCAACTGCCACAGGTACCTGCGCGGCTGCCGCGAAACGCCTGCCACGCCGACGGCGCCCTGCGCCGGATCGCGATGCGCGTGCGCGTCATCCATCTATTATCACCGCGACTATCACCGCGTTGGCGGTCGCGCTCATCGACCGGGCGCTTGTGACCTGCGCATACTTGATTCGCGCGTTTCCAATCCGCACTCTTGCCACCGTCATCGCAGCCCTCGCGATCCTCGGCCCTTCATCCGCCGTTTCCCGCCCGCACGCCTGCCGGCGCAATTGAATAGCATGCGCCCACTCCGGTATCGATCCAACACGCCGTAGATTAAGTCATCATGCGTCCACTAGCACGGTGGCCGAAAAGAGCAGTAGCATTGCAGCCTCGGACGAGTCTTAGCTTAGGGGAAGAACAGCAAACCATGACGCCCGTGGACCCGGGGGAGTACCGGGATAGCCGCCGACATTCACGCAAATTAGCGCGAAAGGATGAAAGAACTGGCGCTCCTGCCTACAGCCGCGGAGGTGGGATGCGATATGCGCGCCGTTCGTCCTCGATTGTGACCGGCGCAACCGCGATCATCCTTGTGTTGCTCGTATTGGCATGGCGAGGCGAATGCTGGGCCTACATCGACCCCAACGCAGGAGGATTCCTGTCACAGATTGTGGTCCCGCTCGCATCGATTTTCCTTTCGTTTCTCTTTTACTGCCGTAAAGAAATCAGAAGATTCGCCAAGTCTGCCCGCGACAGATGGAAAAAAATCGATTCGCGCAACGCTCCGCGCGAGGCCGGGAAATAAACCATCATGGGTGGTCGGTGGTGGTTGCTGTTCCGCAGCCTTGCGGTTCCGACAGTCCTCTTTTTCGCGCCGGTTCTCGTGGACCAGGACCTGCGTCGATTGTCCTATCTTCTCTCCGTCAAGGGTGCGGTCGCCGAACTGGCACTGGAAATTTCGGCGGTTCTTCTGCTCGAAGCCCTGTGCGCGACATTTCTCGCGCTCATTCTGCTGGCGGGTCACGCGTTCAAGCTGTGGGATGATCGGGCCGACGCCAATTGTGCCGGCTTCATCGCATTCGCAAGCGCCATCCTATGTGCCCTCGCGCTGCTGTTTCCTCTCAACGGGATTATCGGCCCGGTCTCGAGCGCCGGTCTGCAGGCGGCGCTGATCCTCGCGGCGATCGCGCTCCCCACGTTCTTCGGTTGGCAGCGGGCTTTCGCGGCGTTCAACCGCCTCAACCAATCGGCGCAGATAATACTGGCGGTCTGTCCGCTCCTGCTGATTGTTGTACTTACGGGTGGCTTTGGCTGGCGCAGCTTTGATTCGATGCCGCAGGTGCGGCCCTTTGCCCCAGACTCGCCAGCGCGGCCTAACGTGGTGCTGATAAGCTTCGATGCGCTGACGGCGCAGGACATGTCACTCTACGGTTACGGGTTGCCGACCACTCCGCAATTCGAGCGACTCGCCCGGCGCAGCTACAATTTCGTCAATTTCGCCTCGACCTCGAATTTCACCACGCCGGCTGTAGCGTCGCTGTTGACCGGCCAGTACCCGCTGACTAATCGGGTGTTCCAGCTCTATGGGCATATCCCTCACCGTCTGCGCGAAGACAACATCGCTTGGCTACTGCGGCAACGCGGATATACCACCGCGGCAATCGTCACCAATCCAGCGGCCCATCCCCTGGCTTTGCAGCTCGCGAACTCCTTTTCGAGCCTGCTCTGGCCACCAGTATCGTCGTGGGTTTTTCCTGGAACCTTCCTGCTGCAACTACGGCATAGCCTGTTGTTCGACGCCGCCAATGGCGTTGCGGTCAACGCGCTCCTCAAGTTCGGTTCCCTTTTCGGCCTGTTCAACAAAGTGAGCTGGGTCGAGCCGCGTGCGGTCTTCGCCTCGGCCAGGGACTTTATCCGCGGCGCGCGCACGCCCTATTTCCTGTGGATTCACCTGTACCCACCCCATGCCCCCTATGTGACGGGCGCGCGCTTCCTGGGCCGGTTTCTGCCGGGTTCCGAGTTCACCAATCAAGCGCAGTATTTTTGGCAAACGCCCGGGGCACAGTATCCGCCGGAGATGCAGCACGAAGTCGACTTGCTGAGGCTGCGCTACGACGAAAGTGTCAGCGAGTGCGACAGCGCTTTAGGGGAGTTCCTTGACTGGATGGCGACAAGCCATCGAGATGCGAATACGGTCCTGGTTGTGACCTCCGATCATGGCGAGAGCTTTTCGGCCGGCTGGTGGAGCCACGAATCGCCAGATCTGCACTATGCCGAGACTCACATTCCCTTGCTGATTTCGCTGCCCGGCCAGAACCGCGGCTATACCGAGACCGAAGACGGCGATCTCACCGATATCGCGCCCACGCTTCTTGCCGAACTCGGAATCGGCAAGCCTTCGTGGATGGATGGGCACCCGCTTATCGGCCCGACGCAGGCGGCATCCGTGGCGGAACCCTCCTTTTCGATGTATTTGGCCGAATCGGATGCCTTCAGCCGTCCCACCGTTGGGGCGATCGCCGCGAATTCCGGTCCCTATCATCTGGTGTGGTATTTTCCCTCCGGAGGCGTCGAGCTTTTCGACATCGCCCGCGACCCCGAAGAAAAACGCCCCGTTGCCGCGCTTCATCCTCCCTATCCTCCCGGCATGGCGATGGCGCTGGTCGGAGACATCGAGCGGCGCTTCGTCGACGCGCTCAATAAAAACCCTCCGGGCACCTATCCATGAGTTTGGATGCCTGGTCTCGGCCGGTATTCAATCTGAATCTCTCCGCATGGCGCAGTATCCGCGGACGCCATCCCGAGCCGATCGATCGCGAGCTCGAATTGCGCTTCTACCTGGCGGGGAGCATGCTGTCCGCGCTGGGGATCCTCCAGAAGCGATTGTACCGCCGCATCCTGGACCGACTCGAGCTCAGGCCGCCGCTCTTCCTGGTCGGGCATTGGCGCAGCGGAACGACTCTGCTGCATGAGTTGCTCGCACTGGACGAGCACTTTGCCGCACCTAGCACATACGCCTGCTTCAATCCCCATCAATTCCTGCTCGCGCACCACCACGCACCCGCTTCGACACAACTCGCGCGACCCAGCGGCGACATGACCATTTCAGCTTCTTCACCGCAGGAGGAGGAGTTCGCCCTGCTCTGCATGGGCGCGACGTCACCCTATGAAGCCTTCGTGTTTCCCTCCGCGCTCCATCAGTTCGAGGCCTTATGCGACCCAGACCCCTTCGAGCATGCACAGGAGCTCCGATGGAACGACGCGATTACGTGGATATTGAAAGCGACGGCCTACGTGCGCGGTGCGGACAAGCGGCTACTAATCAAATCTCCGGCCAACTCGTTTCGGATTGCGAGGCTCAGCACGCTCTTCCCGGGCGCGATGTTCATTCGGCTCGTGCGCGAGCCATGCGCCGTTTTTGCTTCAACGCTGAGGCTCTGGCAGAGCATGTGGGAGCGCTATGCGCTGGCCGCACCGCTCTTGCAGAAAGTTTTGATCGAGCGGATTCTGCAAACGCGGATTGCGCTGGAACGAAGGCTACAAACCGCCTTGCGGACTCTCCCGGCCAACAGAGTTGCGACCGTCCGCTACGAGGACCTGGTTGCTGACCCGTGCCACACAATTGAGCTTCTATACGAACGACTGGCGCTCGGCGATTCGTCCCCGCTGTTGCCGAAGGTGAACGAGTACATGGCACAAAATCCGCCCTCCGCAACGCATTCAGCCGAGACGCATTCAGCCGACGATTGGCGCCTGCTCGTACAAGCTCGCTGGCCTGAAATGTTCGACGAATTCGGTTACGCGCGGCGTTAAGGGACAAACCGCAGCCATGACTGATATTCCGATCCGCTCTGCACATCCTGTTATGATCCCGGCCTGGCTTTCCATACTTGGCGCGATATTCGCGGTTCTCCTAGTCGCAATGGGCGTGGCGGGAGCTCATATGGGCCTCATCGCGTCAATGACCGGCTTCCTGGCGTTCCTGCTCAGCTTCGTAATCGCGATCCTGGCGTTGCTGTCCGGACTGGTCGGCCTCGCCCACACCTCAGCCGCTCAGCGCGGGCCCGCGCCGCCCGGGGCCGTCGCCGGCATCGTGTTGGCCCTGCTCATCGCTATCCCGGTTGGATTCACGATGTGGCGCTGGTTGTCGATGCCGTATCCGAACATCAACGACGTCACAACCGACTATGATAATCCGCCACAGTTCGTTAACCCGCCGGGATTGGCGGCCGACTCGATGAAGTACGACCGCGCCAGACTGGAGCCCATCCAAACCAAGTCCTATCCGAAGCTTGAGCCGCTACGGCTCGACGAGAAGCCCGACGACGCCTTCGTCAGAGTGAAAGCCGCGGCCAACGCCGCAAGCCTTTTCGGGCGGCAGATGGCCGCTCAGATACCGTCGGTGCCGGGCTGGTTCATCGTTTATATCGACCCGGCGACGCGAACCATCGAGGGAGTCGAGACCTCCAGCCTGTTCCGCTTTCGCGATGACTTCGTGATCCAGGTGCGTCCGGGACCCGACGCGAACAGCAGCCTGATCGAGATGCGCTCGCGCTCGCGCGCCGGTACCGGCGACTTCGGCGTGAATTACAACCGCATACGTGAGTTCTTCGCGCTGCTTAAGGCGGGCGGCGCCGCGTCGCCGTCATAGCGCGTTCGCGGGGCGCGTTGGTTTGCTACGAACTGCGTGGCTGATGCGTGTACTGCACCCGAAGGGGCGTAACACGCGCATCAGCCGGCGAACCGCCGCCTCGCGCACGCACCCGCACACTCGCCGATTGGCGCTTCACCCTTGCGCGGGCTCCGTCTCGCGCACCGCGGTCACGATCATCCGCTTGCCGAACAGGAGCGCAGGCGAGAAAACGTGGCGGATGATTTCGGCAGTAAGCTCGGGCGGCGCAACGGCGCGGCGATGCTGGCGCGCCTTGCGGGCAAACGCGCCTACCGCGGCGCGCGACGCGGCATACATCACCGGCACCATCGGCGCGAGCGCAAGCGACGTCGGGCTGAAGCGATCGGTGTAGACCTCGACCGCGCCGAGACCCGCCAGGCGCATCAGGTAGCGCAGGCGGAAATAGTCAATAAGAAAAATATGCCCGTGGTAGAAACGGCTCCCCGAGCGCGCGCGCAGCGTCTCGACTTCGTTGGCCAGTCCGCGGCGCATCGTGCGCTGCCCGGTAAGCATCGCGCTCAGCCGCGCGCTCAAGTGCATCACGTTGGGCGTAGTCAGCACGATCCGGCCGCCCGGACGGAGCACGCGGGCGCACTCGCGCACGAAGCCCGCCTGGTTTTCGAAATGCTCGATACCCTCGCGCGAGAGGACGCCGTCGAAGGCGCTGGAGCGAAACGGCAGCGGCGCATTGCAATCGGCGCGGACCCATCGCGGGGCAGGTGAGCCAGCGGACGGCGGATAAAGGTCGGCCGAGACGACCTCGGAGCCCATCCGCTCGAGCCGCGCCGACTCGCCGCCCGCGCCGGCCGGGATATCGAGCACGCGGGCGTGCTCCATTCGCTCGAATAGGGCAAAAAAATCGACCCGGGCGCGCCGCTTTTCACTCACAAGGGACAAGGCTTTAGCCGAGCCGATGCGTCCGCGCAATCGCTCCGGCGTGACGCGTCGCATGCAGGGCAGAGTTCAACGCGCGGCCGGTTCTCGTGCGGATTGCCACCGCCGACCCGGAGCGGAATAATCGTCGGCTGAGCCCTCTACATGAATGCTTCACCAGCAACAGGCGCGCCGCGCGCTGAGCGCGCCGCGCCGATCTCCGCCGAGCCCGCGATCGAAGTCGCGGATCTGAGCTTCAGCTACGGCGATCGGCCCGCGCTCTCGACGGTCGAATTTACGATCGCGCGCGGCGAGATCTTTGGCTTTCTCGGCCCCAACGGCGGCGGCAAGAGCACGCTGTTCCGCCTGCTCTCGACCCTGGTGCCGATCCAGTCCGGCGACGCGCGCATCCTGGGTTGCGACTTGCGCGGCGCGACCCAGGCGCTGCGGCGCAAAATCGGGGTGGTCTTCCAGAGTCCCAGCCTCGACGGCAAGCTGACCGTAACCGAGAACCTCGCCATCCACGGCAACCTCTATGGGATGCGCGGCGCGCGGCTCAAGGGACGCACCCAGGCGATGCTGGCGCGGCTGGACGTGAGCGATCGCGCGGGCGACCTTGCCGAGACGCTCTCGGGCGGATTACGCAGGCGGGTCGAGTTGGCCAAAGCGCTGCTGCACGAGCCCGAACTGCTGCTGCTCGACGAACCGAGCACCGGGCTCGACCCGGCGGCGCGGCGCGAGTTCTTCAACCTGCTTTCGCGGCTGCGCGAGAGCGACGGCGTAACGATCGTGCTCACCACGCATTACATGGAAGAGGCCGAGCGCTGCGACCGTATCGGTGTCCTCGACCGGGGCCGGCTGGTGGCGATCGCGCCGCCGGGCGAGCTCAAGCAACGGGTCGGCGGCGACGTGATGGTAATTAGCGCGGCGGCGCCCGAAGCGCTCGCGCAGAAGATCGCCCAGCGGCTCCAGGTTCGCGCGGCGCTGGTCGACGGCACGCTCCGGATCGAACGGCCGCGCGGACATGAACTGGTGGCCCGGCTGGTCGACGAATTCGGCGGCGAGATCGAATCGATAACCTTCGGCCGGCCTACGCTGGAGGACGTTTTCGTCCACCTGACGGGCCATCGCTTCGTGGCCCGCGGGCGCGCGGAGCGCGAAGAGGGCGACCGCTGATGGGCCTGATCGCTTTGCAGGTCTGGACGCTGTGGTGGCGCGAGATCGTGCGTTTTGGCCGCCAGCGGAGCGTGATTATCGGGTCATTCGTGCAGCCGTTGATTTTCTGGGTGCTGATCGGATGGGGCTTTAGGGCTTCGTTCAAGCCGAGCGGCATGCCCGCGGGAGTCGACTACGTACAGTACTTCTATCCCGGCGTGATCATGCTGGTGCTGCTGTTCACCGCGATCTTCGCCACCATCGCGACCGTCGACGACCGCCGCCAAGGATTTCTGCAGGGCGTGCTGGTCGCGCCAATCGCGCGCGATACGGTGGTGGCTGGGCAGGCGCTGGGCGGCACCACGCTTGCGCTGTTCCAGGGATGCGTGTTCCTGGTGCTGGCGCCGCTCGCCGGAATTCATCTGAGCGCCGCGGCGGTGGCGGCGTCGATCGCCGTGATGACGATCATCGCGTTCGCGTTTAACTGTATCGGGCTCCTGATCGCGTGGCGCATCGAGTCAACCCGCGGCTTCCATCTGATCATGAACTCGATCCTGGTGCCGATCTGGTTTCTGTCCGGGGCGTTTTTTCCGGCCGCCGGCGCGCCGGTCTGGCTGCGCTGGATCATGTGGCTGAATCCGCTGACCTACGGGATGGCGGCGCTGAGGCGCGCGCTCTACCTGGCCGAGCCGCAGACGCTGGGCGCGCTGCCGGGCGCGGCCTTGTCGGTTGCAATCAGCGTCGTGTTCGCGGCGGCTGCGATGTGGTTTGCGGCGCGCGTCGCAGAGCGCAGCCAGGTGGCCGCCGGCTGAGCGCCGCCGCCGCGCCGCGCGCTTGTTTCGAGCTCTCGACCCCGTTCTTCTACGAAACGAGCAAGAACCGCAAGCGCCGATGGCACGACCGGACTGAGCGCGGAAACCGCGTTCGGGTTGACGAGAAGCAAACCAAGGCCAACGAACCGCTGAGCACGCGACGAAAGAACATGGCGTGAGATGTCCTGAATCGAATCCTGGAGTTCGCTCGCGTTAGAAACCTCCTCAACGAAGACCTGCTGCTCGGGATGAAGCCGTTTAAGGATTCGGGGCCAGCAGCTGAACTGCTCAAGCAACGGGAAAGAGTCCAGCTCCGCAGCAAGTTCGTCTTCCCCAACAGGAGCGGCGGTGCTCCCAACGTGCGGTGAGCGACCGACGTGGTGTGGCGTCGGATTCTCGAGAGGGCGGAAGTTCCCCACAGACAAATCGGGCAGTGTCGTCACAGCTTCGCGATCTTGGCGCTGAAGCAGCACAAACCGCTCAACTGGATTCAGCGGCAAATGGGTCATCGCACGCTGCAAATGCTCTTAAACCACTACTGGCGCTGGATACCGACCAACGATCTTTCCACGGAAGAAATGTCTTCGCTGGAGAGCGCAGCGACGCCGTTGGCCTCAAATCATGCCCACCCTATACACTGGCAATCCAAAGCCTATCCGAGATCGGACTTCTGCCTTCCAAACCGTCGGGGCGTCTTTACAGCCGGATGCTAAGACGCAAACTGCAACAATTCCGAGCAAAATCTCTTTGAAACAAGTTTTCCAGTCCACCGATGACTGCCGCTCCAAGCAATTCAAAGTAGCCTACTACGAAGGCCGCGAACATCGGTTCGAGAAATCGGCATAATTCGGTTGTGCATTTCCTCGCATCCAAGGTTCGACGCACGATTGAGACTTGTCCTATAGCGTAGGCGGCTGCGCCGGGGCGGGGAGTTGCTGACGCCTAGCGACTCGGTTGACGGCGCCAATCTGAACTTCCCCAACGCGAGGGGTTGCGCCGCCGATCGAACCGGGATGCGACGAGCGAAGCGGCCCTGATTCGCTTACGAACGGATCCTCCGAAACCAGTGGCCTCGCCTTTCGCCAAGAAGAAAGGAGAGAAAAAGGCAACGGCGCTGGACCGCCTCCGCGACGAATATGAGCGGTTCGCGTGCGTCGCTCAGCCATTGGTTGAGCGACGCGACTCTCTGCGATCGCCAATCCAAGGATCAATTCGGCTTGCTCGCCTCGCCGAAACGCTCCCAGCGATCAACTACCTCCAAACGATCGGCTCCCTGCAACGGCAGCACCCACCCTGGATACTCAGGGGGAAGAGCGCTGACCTCATCCAACTGCCTGAGCTCGTCTTGGGTGAGTGTGAGTTCAGCCGCCGCGAGATTATCATGGAGCTGGTCGAGGCGTTTCGCGCCAATGATGACCGAGGTTACCACAGACTTTGACAACAGCCATGCAAGCGAGACGCGTGCGGGACTACACGCGTGTGCTTTCGCGATCGGAGCCATCACGTCGAGGATCGTCCAGGTCCGCTCTTTGTCCACGATGGGAAATTCGTATTCAGTGCGGCGCGAATCCGCGGCCTTCTGGTTCGTCCGGCTGAACTTGCCGGAAAGCAGGCCGCCGGCCAGCGGACTCCATACGAGCAAGCCGACCTTTTCAGATTCCAGCATGGGAACTATTTCCCGTTCGAGATCGCGGCTGGCGATCGAGTAATAAGCCTGAAGCGTGTCGAATTGGGCCAGGTCCCTGAGCTCTGAGATGCCCAGCGAGCGTATCGAGAGCACGGAGCGTCTCTTCGACAGGTGTCACGGGATCGTTGCCATGGATTTGGTACAGGTCGATATGGTCTGTCTGCAAGCGGCGGAGACTCTCCTCCACAGCGTCCATAATGTGCCCGCGAGAGGCCCCGATGTCATTGCGCCCCGGGCCGACGCGACTATAGACCTTGGTCGCGATCACGATATCCTTGCGCGCGATGTTAAGGTTTTTCAGTGATTGCCCGAGAATCTTTTCGCTCTCACCCTCCGTGTAATTGTCCGCCGTATCAAAGAAGTTGATCCCGCCGTCAATCGACGCGTTGACCAATTCATCGGCCCCGGCCTGGCCAACGGCGCCGATGGCCTTGAAGACCCCTCTGCCGTCCCCGAATGTCATGGTTCCGAAGCAGAGTTTCGAAACCAGCAGACCCGTACTGCCTAGAGTTGCGTATTCCATGATGACCTCCAATTGTTGAGAACCTTCGTGGACGTGTATCTCTCGCTGAGGGGTACGGGATCGCCCGTCGATCCTCGACGGCGTCAAGCTAATCCGCGCTAGACCGTCATGAACCAGGCTTTGTGAGAAATGGATTGGGGCATGGGATTTTGTCCTCCGGAACGCTATATTGAAAAAAGTGGAGGGCTCTCCGCTTCACCCAGTTATATTCGGAGGACCCTCCGTTTACAAGAGGCCGCCTTGTCAGAGTCCGACATTGCCCGCTCGCCCCGCGCCGACGCGCAAAGGAACCGCGAGCGCTTGCTTGCCACGGCATTGAAACTCTTCACCTCCTCGAAGAAGGAAGTGACGCTTTCGGCGGTGGCGGAACGGGCCGGCGTCGGCATCGGCACGTTGTATCGGCATTTTCCCACTCGCGACGCCTTGGTCGAGGCGGTTTACCGCCATGAGGTTGAGCTGCTGAGCGATGCGGCGCCGGCCCTTCTGAAAAAGATGCCGGCGGAAAAGGCGTTGGAGGAATGGTTGACACGGTATGTGGGCCTGGTCGCGGCCAAGCGCGGGCTCAAGGAAGCGGTTCGGTCGATCTTCGAGCCGGGGACCGATACCTATGCCTATTCGCGCGACCGCCTGACGACCGCGGTGACCCTGTTGCTTGATGCTGCGGCGAAGAGCGGTGCCATCCGCAGCGATTTCGATCCGCAGGATGTGCTGTTAGCGGTTGCAGCGAGCCCATGGGCTTTTGTGAACGACGGCGACTGGGAAGATCGCGCCCTCCGCATGCTGCGCCTGGTGATGGACGGCCTGCGCTACAAGCCGCGCTGATTATTCCGCGAGAACATGTGCAACCTGGACTAAATCGGTGACCGAATGTCGCTCGCGCCGTCCTTCAACGCTTCGTCGCTCGTTCCAGACCTGCGACTACTCGGTTGGTTGGCTGAAGAAGCTTCGCGACGATCACAGCCGGTGATCCACGGATCCGCACAGGCTTAACGCCTCGCCGGCCACATGCTCGGACTGTAGTGCTAAACCAGTATTCCCACTATTCGCTCCTTGCGACTGTCGAGGCCATCTTCAACCTGGGTACGCTCGGGCGGAACGACACCTCCGCCACCCCGATGTCGGACCTGTTCAGGGGCGGAATCCCTTAGGACTTCGCTTTCTTTGAAGGTTTCGACTTGCCAGAACTGTTGAGGGCGACCGCTTGGCGAACGAGCGCCTTGAAGGCGGACTCGTCAACTTCTTCTCCTTCGTGGATGTCGATCGCGCGGCGTGCGTTTCCGTCGAGACTCGAGTTGAAGAGACGGGCCGGATCCTTCAGAGACGCGCCCTTGGAGAAGGTAAACTTCACGACATTCTTGTAGGATTCGCCAGTGCAGATGATGCCGTCGTGCGACCAAATCGGAGTGCCCATCCACTTCCACTCCTCGACGACCTCCGGGTCTGCTTCCTTGATGAGCTTGCGCATTCTGCTGAGGGTTTCCCCGCGCCAGTCCCCGAGTTCGGCGACTCTTTTCGAGATGAGCTCCGATGCCGACTGGCCTTGGCTCGCGCCCGACTTTTTCATGTTCTCATCCTACGAGCCGTTGCGTGAAAGAGATCGAGAAACGTCCGACTGAGTCTCGCCGAGTCTCATCCAGCCCGGGAAGTTTTCCCCACCCTGGCCCCACCTCAGACCAGCAGACGCACGAGAGACGCATTGAAAACCGCCACGCGCCGAGGCTAGGACTAGCCCGCTTCAATTCGCGATTTCCCTTTTCGTTGCTTGAGTCCGACGCGATATAAACAAGAGGTAGCGAAGATCACCGATCGAAAGTACCACAATCACAGTTGCAGCTTGGGTGATCGATTCACGCACCATCTAGAGCGGCATTTATCGCGTCATCATCCGCCATGGTGTGAGTCGGGTCCGCTCCCGGCCAGCGCCAGACGCTCAGCATCGTTCTGCCCTGATGATGGCATCGGCGCAGATACGTTGACAACGCCTATGCACGCTCGACACTGGCTAAGGATGGACCATTGTAGTGATAGTCCTGGCGACACGCCTGCATCAGCGCGCGCATATCTTGCCGGAGTTCCTCGAGCGTCGGCCGCCCAACAAACCACCAACCATCGTAGATCGCGTGGATCGTCAGGTCAGGAGCCAGGGAAAAGGTATAGGGAAGGGCGACCAGGCCGTGTCTGAAATCCGGTGGGGTCACTTCCACGATATCGAGCTGCCGGATGGCCTGACGCTCGTGGTCACTGAGAAACGTATACGTCGCAGCCAGTCCGGAGCGGAAGGCCGCGCTGACTTCTGGCGAGTCGGTGCTGACGACGGCCAGCTTACAGTAGTTGACCTGCAAGTCCTCCTGTAATTCGACGAAGCGCCGCAACTGCAGCGCGCATTTCGGTCACCAATAGCCACGGTAGAAGCTCAGGATCAGCGGAAAGCCACTCGCCAGTTCAGACAGCGTGATCAGTTGCTGCCGATGATCGGGGAGCGTCAAGTCCGGGAATCGTTTGCCCACAGCGAGATCGGAATGCATTAGGCATCTCCTTTCATGGCATTACAATGGCCAATGGCGGCTGAGCGGTTTTCCTAACGTGACCGAAACAACGCCACCAGGAAATAGCGCCGAGCGTCAAACCAGGTACGACGCAGAACGAGATTGGCCCGGTATCCTAACTCACGGACTTCGTTCGCAGTATACTTATACGAACTTTCCGTATGAATAGTTTCATCTTTGCGAAACGATATGGCTTGCTCGATCTTGACGATGGGCACGTGCTGAGGCAGCCGACTGCGGAGGTGCATCTCAATACGCCCTCTCTCGGCGTTGTAAAGGGCCACGTGCTCAAAGGTTTGCGGGTCGAACCGCCCGCCAAGTTCATAGTTAATACGGTGGAGGACATTCCGGTTGAACGCGGCCGTGACGCCCTGGGCGTCGTCATAGGCCGGGACGAGGATCGCGGGCGATTTTTTCAGGTCGATGCCCAGGAGAAAGACGTCCTCAGGTCCCAGAATGGCCGCCGTGCGCCGGAGGAACTCGACACTTTCTTCAGGCGTGAAGTTCCCCAGACTGGACCCGAAAAAGGCCACGGCTTTCTTCTCCAGTTGAAACGCCTGAATGACCTCCGGTTCTCCCGCGAAATCGGTATGCATGGCACGAATCTCAATATGGGTATATTCCTGCAGGAGTCGGTTGGCCGTGTCCAATAGGATTTCTCGAGAAATGTCTACCGGACAATAGCGAAACGGTTGCCCCCCACATTCATACGCCGTGAGGAGGTGACGGGTCTTTCTGGCATACCCGGAGCCGAACTCCACCAGCGCCAGGTGACCAATCTCGGCATGTATCTCAGCGGCATAGGTGCTGAGAATCTCCAGTTCTGCCCGGTAGAGATAGTACTCGGGCAAGGCGCAAATCTGCTCGTAGAGTTGGGAGCCGCGCTCGTCATAAAAATACTTCGGCGGCAGCCATTTTTGTGGGGCGGTTAGGCCAAAGGCCACGTCCCGGGCAAAGATGTGCCGGTGCACCGCTACATCCATGTCATGAAACTGAAATCGCTTGTTGGGAATCACCTCGGTCTCCATGGCTATCCCTTACCACGATCTCAAACCCATCGTCGTGGTTGACTCGCTTGGACAAATCGCAGGCGCGCTGGCCCACTTTGGGGGCATAGAGCTTACTCCTGGATCGTTCTGGCGAGCCGGATCCCCATGAACTGCCATCGGGCATCGGCAGGGAAAAAGTTCCGATAGGTGGGCCGGATATGCGAGATCGAGGTCGCACACGACCCGCCGCGCAACACAAACTGGTTGGCCATAAATTTGCCGTTATACTCCCCCTGCGCGCCTGGTGCTGCGGTGTACCCGGGATAGGGGGAATAGTGACTTTGGGTCCACTCCCAGACGTCTCCAAAAATTTGGACCAGCGGGACAGCGGTATCGATCTCGCTGATGGGGACGGGATGGAAGGTTTGGTGCTCAACGAAATTACCCCTGACCGGCAGGGGCATCGCGGCAACTTCCCATTCGGCCTCGGTGGGCAAGCGCGCATCGGCCCAGCGTGCGTAGGCGTCCGCTTCGTAGTAACTGACATGACACACGGGTTCGGCTTCCCGCACGGGTCGCATCCCGGCAAGGGTCATCATCCACCAGGTGCCATCCCGCTGTTCCCAATACAGCGGGGCCTGCCACCCTTCGCGCTGGACCGTATCCCAACCGATGGACAGCCACAACTCCGGCCGTTCATACCCCCCATCGGCCATGAAGGCCAAATACTCCCCGTTGGTGACCAGCCGCGACGCCAACTCGAACCGCTCGACAAAGCTCCGATGCCGAGGGAACTCATTATCGAAGGCGAACCTCTGACCGTCGTGACCAATCCAGTAGACGCCTTCGAGAAAGTTCACCCATCGCAGTGGGCCCACCGTCGGCACACGTGTCGGGATGTCGGGGGTCACATACGCAGGTCGCAGGGGATTGCAGGCGAAGTTGTATTTCACATCGGTCAACAGTAATTCTTGATGCTGTTGTTCATGGTGCAAGCCGAGTTCCACGACCGGAGACCAGCGCTCGAGCATCTCGCCATGCAAACCTTCCAAAAAGGCGGTCATATGCTGGTCCACATAGGCTCGATAGCGATAGACCTCCTCGACGGTTGGACGTGAGAGTAGACCTCGTTTGAAGCGGCAATGCCGCTCACCAGCCGCCACGTAATAGGAATTGAAGAGATACGCATAAGAGGCATGCGGCGATCGATAGCCCGGAGAGGCCAGGGCCAGAATAAAGGTTTCGAAAAACCAACTCGTATGTGCCAGATGCCACTTAGGGGGGCTCACATCCGGCATGCCCTGAATGACGTAATCTTCCGTCATCAAGGGCTGGCAGAGCCGGTCGGTAAACTGTCGCACCTGATGGTAACGCCTGACAAGGGCCTCCTGGTGGGCAGTCTCACCGAGACCGCAGAGGACAGTCGCGCGATGAATACCGTGATTGATGGGCACAGTCCTTTCCTCTTTCACAGTCTCGCGATTCTCACACGAGATCGACTAACTCGCCAAAGCTGTCGATGACATGGTCCGGCGCGCACTGCAACAGCGCTTCCCGCGTGCCAAAACCGTAGGTGACAGCACAGGTTTTGGTGCCAGCCGCCTTCCCGGCCAGGACATCGGCAGGGGTGTCGCCGACCATCAAGGCGTGCGGTGGCGCACAGTGCAATGCGGCGAGGGCCGCAAGTACGGTGTCGGGGGCGGGCTTGAGGCGCAGACCAAGGCTACCACCCTGGATGTGCTGGAAGAAGGAGATCAGGGCGAGCCGCCGCAAAACGATCTCCGCTTGCCCTGGCTCTTTGGTAGTGACGACGCCGAGCGTGAAGGTAGACAAGGCCTGTAACGTGAGGATAACCCCGGGGTAGGCTTGGGTCAGACGGGCGTCCTGCCTGCTATACGTGCGGCGGTATGCGGTCAGGAAGGTGCTGAGCAGCGAAGGTGACAGCGTACCCCCGAGCTCGCTGACCATCTTGGCGAGTGGCTTGCCGATGTGCTGGGCAATCGCGGTGGCGCTGGGCGGGATCCCATCAACCACAGTCCGCCAGGCGTGCTGAAACGCCACAGCGATGTCCCGCCGGGAATCGACCAGCGTGCCATCGAGGTCACACAAGATGGTGGTGGTCGTCATGATCTCGCCTCGCGCCCCAAGCTCCTCTTTCATGCCCCAGCGGCGAGAAAGAAACTACCTAAATTAGGCGTGAAACGCAGGCGAACTGGTCAATTAAACTTGGCGACAACCGGCAGGAACAATTGTCGCGATCGGCAAAAACAATTCACGCGGTACACTTTAAAATCGGTGCCCGATGCGCAACGCCATATTCTATCTCACTTACAATGGGCTTTATAACTTCACCAATGGCATCGGCACGCAAACACAGCTCCTGATCAGCGGCTTCGAAGTGCTGCGGGAGATGCTGGTCAGACGGTATGGCCCCATCGATGTGCATGTGGTCTGCCCCTCGCCCGATGCGCACACCTGGGGTTATGATCACGCCTTCTTTCAGCGGCAGCAAGAACGTCTCGCGCCACTCGGTGGGCACGTGCACCTCATTCCGTACAAGCGGGAACCCACCCAAGATCTCTGGGAAATCCCTTCCTGGAAGGCCCTCTGTCAGAACGTCGCACCGCTGTTGCATACCCAGGCGGCGGCCTATGAGCGGTCGTTGATCATCTGTGTGGACCAGCCCTGGTTGCAGACGCCTTATGCGCTTGGAATGGGCCAGAGCCTGCCGCGTCAGGTCGATATGCTCTTGGTGCTCTATAGCACCGCGTTTATCCGGGACTGGGAGACGCCTGACGCGGCAGAGGTTGCCTGGGAACAAGAAGGGCTTGAGGCGTCACAGCCCGGTTCGCGGGTAGCCCTTGCCGACATTTGCCCGTCGTTTACCTCGCACCTCAAGACGCACTTCCGGCTGTCGGCGGGACAGTTCGCGCCTTACACTTCGAGCATCCTCGTGGATGACCCCACCTTTGTCTTACAGGACGAGACGGTCGTGCGCACAACGCTGCAGGCCTATGGCATCCCCCTCGATGAGGATCTGGTGTTGGCATTTGGCAGAGCTGCACCCATCAAAGGATTTGAGCGGCTCATTCCCGCCCTTGCGCCGCTGCGTGACCGGGTGCATTTCGTGCTCATCTCGGTACCCTACATCAATGACGACTCACAACAACAGGCGTATGATCAACTGCTGCAACAGCACGCCATACGAGCAACCCACATCAAGGTGTTTACGCGTGATTTACCCCGTGCCCTGTGCCAATGGGCTCGGACAAAAATAGTGGTGGTCCCGTCCCGACACGAAACCTTCTCCAATATCCCGCTCGAAGTCGCGCTGTGGGCACGCGAAAAGGGGCCAGTCATTGTGGCCTCGACCGCCGGCGGGTTCGTTGATCAAATCGAGCCAGGTATCACGGGATTTCTTGTCGATATCTTGTCCTGTCTGCACGTCACCCAGACGCTGCACCAAGTGCTCGATCTCTCCCCAGAGGCCCAGGCCGCCATTCGGCATCGGGCGCATCAACGGGTTGTCCAGACGTACGACTTCATACACAATTTTCCGGCGACCCTCTGTTGGTTTTGGGAGAAGGAGCCTCGGAATCCGGACCAGCACGCGCGTTGAAGCTGACTGTGGCGTAGTAGCGCCAGCGCGAGTCCACCGGCTGATGCTGCGACGGTTTTGCCATAAGCGTGCTGACTGCCGTCAGCTTCTCAGGGAAACTGAGCCGGCCGGCCGTCTGGCTCCAGGATCGCGTTCAGGCGCTGGCACAAGGCGATGACCTCATCAGCATAACCGGGAAACCAGGCATGCATCCACATGGGACGCTCGAAAAACGCCTGCGGCGGCTGCGTAGGGTGTCGAATGCCAACGCGCATCACCAACCCGCTGGCGTTGATGAAACTCACCTCGTCCAGCAAGCGCCCGGGCGCCGCAAACCCGATCACAATAGGGCATAACGCCGCGATACTCAGCAGCGACGCCGCGATACCTCGCAGGCAAAAGGCCTGAGTGCGGGCCCGTACCTCTGCTGGCAACGCCATTAAAACCGTGCGCATCGTCAGGCCGGAAAAGACCGTATCATCAACCACCGCCAGGGAGGATACCGTAAGATGCGGTAGCTGTTGCGCTAAGGGGATCCCAATAGTCGTGACGACGTTATAGCCGCCGTAGCCGTCTTCTTCACGGGTGATGTCCACACGCGAGATCTTGGGGAACCAGCCAGTGCGCGCGTGTAGTTGTTGCGCGACACGTTCACCGGCTCGACCGATGCCGATCGCCAGCGCAAAGGGGGCATACTTGCCGAGCGCCAGTAATGGCGCCATTTGCGACTCGAGAGTGAGTCGCACCACACGCCTTGGATCCCGGCACACAAGCGCAAACAACTCCCGCGTGAGATGCCAGGCCGGCGATGGCTGTCCCTGCTGCCGCGAGACATAATCGGTGAGATCGTCGTGAATATATAATACCTTCGGGGTCGGCGCGGCGTAGGGATCAGCATCCCTCATGGTCATCTCCCTTCGCGGCGGCAGATGGCGCCGCTCCCATGGCTGCTCGGGATACGTCCGAGAGGTGATATTCTAGCGCATGCCATCGCATGGCGGAGTGGTTCGCCTGTGTCCGATGATGGATGATCTCCGGCGGCATCGCAATCCGCAGCCGGAGCGCCTCCATCAGAGACTATCGTTTGAAAAGTACAGGACCCAGCATGCCAAGCAGCGACATGCCCCTTTTCCCAAACTGTAAAGGGGTCCAATTCATGAAAAAGATCGCCGTAATAATACCAAGCTATAACAATCGCCAATCGTATGAGCGTAACCTTTCTTCTGTCGTTGCCCAAGATTATCACGACTTTCGCGTTATCTATGTCGATGACTGCTCTTCGGATAGGACGAGCGAACTGGTGGAGCAGTTTATAGCAGACCGTAATTCAGGCAATTTGATCCATTTGATTCGTAATCCTGTTCGCATTGGGGCTTTGCAAAATCTATATAATACGATTCACATGTGCGATGATGACGAAATTGTAATTCTCTTGGACGGCGACGACTGGTTTGCACATAATGGAGTCCTTAAGAAACTCAATGAAGTATATGCTAATCCAGATTGTTGGATGACTTATGGTCAGTATCGATCATGGCCAGATAATATGATCGGATATTCAAGAGAGATACCTTCTGACATTATAGAAACTAATAACTTTCGGGAAAATGAATGGTGCTCTTCTCATCTTCGTAGCTTCTATGCCTGGTTATTTAAATTGATAAAAATGGAAGATTTGATCAGTCCATGTGGCGATTTCTACCATATGGCTTGGGACCAGGCGATAATGTTTCCCATGCTGGAAATGTCAGGGCATCGAGCTAAATTCATCAGTGAGGTGCTGTATATTTATAATGCAGCAAATCCGATCAATGACTGCAAGGTCGATCGCCAATTGCAACGAAGTCTTGAAACGGTAATCCGCACGCAAAAACGATATGATCGCCTTAAATGAACCGGTCGCGAGTTTCGGTCACCGCAAGAGTCCCCTCCTGAAGCCGTGACTAATCACGGCCCGGGGTTTGCCGACTCATTGCATGTTAACAACTACAACTAGCGGGCGATCAGAATTTTTCCTTGAACGGGCGGACTTCGAGTTCCATCGTCCACGCACTCGGATCCTGGTGCGCAAGATGCCAGTAGGTCTCTGCCATTGCGTCGGGCTTGAGAAAGTCGCCGTCTTGCAGACTCGGCTTCAATCCACGCGCTCCAGGGATGTCGATGCTACCATCCACGTTGATCCATGCGACGTGGATGCCTCTCGGACCAAGGTCGCGCGCGAGTGATTGCGCCAAGCCGCGCATCGCGAACTTCGCGGGTCCAAACGAGACTGACTTCGGCCCGGCCTTCACGCCAGCGGTCGCCCCTGTGAAGAGCATTGTTCCGCGACCGCGCGCAATCATAGCGGGCGCAATTTCCTTGGCTGCGACAAACGCCCCGAAGGCGTTGACCCGCCAGTCGGCTTCGTACTGATCGGGCGTGATTTCCGAGATAGCTCCGAAGGTGCCGCTGCCGGCATTGTAAAGGAGCACGTCCGGCTCGCCGAGATCCTTGCGAATGGCGCGAAACGCTTCTGTTATTTGCGTGTGATCGCTGACATCGCAACTGAGATCGAGCACAGTGGCCCCGCCTTGCCGGATCTCGCGGGCGAGTGCTTTCAGATAGTCCGCTTTGCGCGCGAGCATGGCGACAGCATAGGTCGCAGCGAAGCGTCGGACGAGTGAAGCGCCGAGCCCTGGACCAACTCCGGTAACGACCGCGACAGGCTTTTTCGGCTGATTATCCATTTACTTCTCCTTTGTCTCTGAGGGCCGAGCGCCTACTCATCGGGTGTACGTTCTTACCCTCACTGGATATGCATTTTCCGCCGATGACGCTGGGAGAAGACCGTGTTTGCAGCAGAGGCCTCCGGCGCGCGCAAACACGGCCATCCGGTAACTGGGAGTTCTACTGATCAGCCGGCCAGAAGACCAGCGCACGGACTTCGATGCTTTCGCGCGGCGCTGCCTTGGGCGGGCTGTTCGGGTCATCAAACGAGGTATGCGCGGTGAAGCGCGCGCGGCCGTCGTCCTTGGAGTCGTAGCACTTCAGTAAGACTGCTTCGTTGCGTTCCAACCGCGGAAAGTAGTACCAGCGATGCTTCGGGTTGTAGAGGAAGCCGTAGATTTCGCCCACACGCTCGCGATAGACCAGATCAATCGGCACGATATCCTCTGTCCCCAGGCTGCGGGCGTCGCATAGCGCGAGAGGCGAACTTTCGATCGGGCCGCGAATCGCGCGCCAGACGTTGATTTCCGCGAAGCGATTCTTGAGCAGGCGACCAGTTTCCTCCGGCAGAAGGTCGCGGACGCGGCGCGGCGCGGATTTGAAGGTATAGTCGTTGTGCACGAACTTGGCCGGAGGGCGAGCGCCCTTTTCGCCGCGTTCTGCGAGCAAAGGATTTCGAACAATGTGATCGAAAATCACTACGCGCTCGGCGCCGGTTGCCCGCTTCAGCAGGCGCTCGACTTCGCGGTAATAAACGGACTTGACCTCATCGGAATCGTAAAAGTCCTTGACCGCGGTTTCGTGCTCTGTGAGAAACGAAACCGTTGGTGTCGAGCGAAAGTTCGCTGAGCACTTCGCGGCCGTTACGGACAACGACGCTTCGCTCGACGTATTTTCCGGACCGGCGTGGGACTCCAGCCGGCGGATCATAGGCATAGTTGACCGGCTTCGGTATCGCCTCCGCCAAGTAATTCAATCGTGCGTTGACAACTTCGATTCCTGCGTCTGCTTGCTCTTGGATGCTCGTTTCCATCTTTAAAGAACCTCCGTTGATTGTTTGCTATCCCTCGCGTTGAAACATGGAGAAAGCGAAAGAAGTCGTAGGCACTATCGATCGCGTCCATCAATTGAGTCTCCACGTCCCCGGCGTCGGAGCAAACCTGCAAATCGCGACTGTTTTGGCCCTTCGCGAACTGCTCTTCGTCGTTAACTTCAATGACGTTGTTCATTTCCTTGTCGTACTTGTTGTATATACAAGAATCGCGCCAACAAATTCTCTCTTGCAAGGGTTTAAAGTCAGCGTTCATTTTTATTTGATCGAACTGATTCTTCCTGGAAACCTTGGATCAGACTGCCGCCTCTGATGCCTCAGTTGGGTCCTCGCTTTGGCGCCTAGCGGCCGTTGAATTGCGGCGGTCGCTTGGCCAAAAAGGCGGCAATCCCTTCTTGCACATCAGCGGTTCCGGCCATATCCGTAAGCCATTCGGTCTCAAACTCCATCTGCTCGGCAAGTGAAGTGTTCGTCGCGCCGTAAAAGAGACGTTTGACTCCTTCGTAAGCCCGCGTGGGGCCCTTAGCCAGTTCCGCAACGAGCGTTTGAGCATGAGCCATGAGCTGGTCATCCGGTATTACCCGCGTGACGAGACCGATCGTTTCCGCCTCGCGCGCGCTTAGCACGCGATTGGTTAACGCCAGTTCGAGCGAGCGCCGCAGGCCAATGATCCGCGGAAGGTAATAGGTCGAGGAGCCGTCA
>Ga0185299_10001408_pt1 | contig 46868 bp, 42 predicted proteins | sample PaiPotPPA55metaG_FD_128002 | JGI IMG/M metagenome (GOLD analysis project Ga0185299, IMG submission 128002) | Iron sulfur acid spring bacterial and archeal communities from Banff, Canada, to study Microbial Dark Matter (Phase II) - Paint Pots PPA... ... | reverse complement strand
CTGTTGTGGTATGTTCGCTCAAGCGAAGGCCTCGTTTTTGGTCTCAAACCCGGACTAGACAACGGATTTGTACCATAGCGAGGCCCTTCGTGTTTCAGAAATCGTGAATTTTCCGGGTTAGTGTTCCTGGATTCAACTGATTACAGCACTTTTTTGGAGAGCCAATTCTGAACGCGGAAAATAACGACTGCATTCGATTCGCGATTCCATACCGCGCTTCGTTTCGCCCAAAAGAAATTATGGAACCTAGTAGGTTTCGCGTCGTAAGTTCCCTGTTGAACGGTCTCCTGGCCTGCCTTGCTGTAGAGCCTGACGTAGTCTCCTTGATTCGCCACCTTATCCGGAAACCAAAAAACGTGCTCATTTAGATCAACAACCTGACCCGAATCGTCTGGAGCATTTGAATTTATCAGGACAAAGTTTATGAGCGATGTACTTTCCGCCATGCGTAGTATCACGCGCTCCTTTTGCAGGTTCCCTGCGTCTACGACCTTGATGACTTCGAGTCCCGCAATACTTACGTATGCCAATTGACGCTCCGAAAATGGGTTACGTCCTAGCGCCGATAGCACCAAGGACGGACAATACAATTCCAGTCACGAGAACCACTACGAATACAGGTTTATTTGCGACAACACTTATCGACGATGCAGTCAGGAGTCCTCCCATAATTCCAACACCAGCCCAGAGCCCGTGCGAACTCTGAGAAACCTTAAGTCGTTCTTCTTGACGCGCGCATTGTATGGCAAGCGTCTCCTTCTCTGATTGAGTCCTGCTAGTCTCAGAGTCCAAAACTCGGATTCGATCAATCTTTTCATTTAAAACTTGGACAAGAATGGATACGACGCGGGGATCTGCAAGATCCTCGATCCTTAGGACCTGAATGGCCTGAAAGATATCTGGGATCTCATGATATTTGCGCTTAGGCGGTTGTTGGTTGGTGGCTTGAACGTCGTCATTCTCAGACGGTTCTGGCGTCAGGCCCTTGTCAATTTCGTCTGCGGCCATTCCTGCAATTCTCTGCTGTAGTCATACCACAAGGCATTCCAATGGTAAACCCGCTGACCGATGACGGACGAGGCTGAGATTCCTTTTGCATAATCTTTTGCATAATAGCGACCCAACTCAGCCCAACCACCGCGATTTGAGCCATTCAGGATGATCCTATCTGATTGAAAAGATGTGGTACAGCGGAAGAGGAACGGATTCGAAGCCAGATGCTCTATCCAGCTGAGCTACGGGCGCGTAACGCCATTATAATCGGCTTCCCCCTCTTCTCAAATCCCTCACGTTGAACTAGCATCCCGGCCTGGAGGTGCCCCATGCCTTTCAACATTATGACCTTGTCAAAAGTGGATATGCCCGTCAGCCAGGCTGAAGGACTGAAAATCCTGGAACGCGATCAGTTCTGCTGCAGGTACTGCGGATTGGACGGCAAGGCCAGCTTCGAAAACGCTCTGGTGATGTCCGTTGATTTCGTCCTACCGCGTGCCCGCAAGGGTAAGAAGGATCCTGCCAATCTGGTGGCCTGCTGTCGTCCATGCAACACAATAAAAGGCACGCGCGTCTACAAAAGCTTCGAGGATGCCAAACAATATGTGCTGGATCGCCGCGAAGTGATGCGCCGGACGTGGGAAGCCACTCGCGTGCGGCCTGCGGCAAGAGCTGCTTCGGCAGAGCCTGCTTCGAACCCGTGCTAACAAACTACGGTGCTCAGCCGCTTTTTCTGCTTGACGGCTGATGCTTACTGATGATTAATAACATATATTATCAAGCGGTAAATATTCGCCGGGGCATCGGCTGCCTTCTTAATTGCCGGTGCATCCCGCTTTCGCTCCCAGACCGAATCTTCACTACTTTTTCATTCTTTGGCGAAAATCCGAATATGAGCGAAAAATCTCGCGCTTTTAGGATCAATAACTTCAGATCTCCTGACATAGTCCTTAAAAAGCGACCAAAATGGTGATTTTTCATAACGGGGAGTGCGGACCTAAACCTGTCCGCTTTTTGAGTCTGCGATGGTTGGGTCCAGGGTTTGGAGGGCCGCGGAATCTGAATGTAAACTTCTCAAGTTTTGATGAGTGTGGATTCCTCCGGAGCTGCGACTGGCATGGGTTTCGCTTCGCAAGGTGCGGACCTAAACCTGTCCGCTTTGTGGATCTATGGCGATAGAGCATGCTGAGAAACCATGCGTCCAGCTCCGCCTCAAAGGGAGCTTTTTGTCCGCCCTGCTCCATCTTCCGACATCGTCGTCGTGAACGATCGCGTTTGCTTTCAGACTGAGGAAAAACAGCGAGTGGTCTTTGTCCATGGTGTCATCTTTTCCCACTACGCCATCGAAGATCGCACTGCCGAAGCCTACGCCATGGTTCTGCTTTTCGAGTCGGGATACGCAGATCAGAACGATATCGCACGCTGCTTCGGCTATTCGGCTCGATCGCTTCGCCGCTATCAGGAGCGCCTCAAGATTGGTGGACTGAGCGCGCTCGCGCGCCCGGAAGGACGGCCCTCAGGCAGCTCTGCCAGGCATAAGAGAAACCATGAGCGAGATAGGACTATCCTTCGCCTCAAAGCCAAGGGGATGAGCAACCGATGGATTGCGGGTCGGCTTGGCCTTAGCGAAAAAGCCGTGCGGAAGATTCTCCGTCGGCTCGGCTGGAAACCTTGTCCGGAACCACGTCTCCTCTTCCCGTCGAAAGCTGGCTCGCAAACACCGCAGTCGAAGGTTCCCGCAAGCAAGTTGATAGAGACTCCGCCCTCCGCTGCGGAACAGCCTCCGGACAAGAGGACGCAACTGCAAGCCGATTCGCCGGTGAAAAGTCTCGACGCTAACCCGCTCGATCGGTCCATGGATCGCCTCCTGGCCGCCATGGGACTTCTCGACGATGCTCTTCCGGTATTTGCTCCTACGCGCAGTTTGCCAAGGGCGGGTGTTCTCTTGGCCATTCCGGCGCTCGTTGCCAGTGGTCTGCTCTCGATGGCCGAGAAAATTTACAGGAGCCTCGGTCCTGCTTTCTACGGCCTGCGAACGACTCTGGTGGCCTATGTTCTGTTGGCGCTCCTGAGGATCCCTCAGCCTGAAGCTCTCAAAGAGTATCCGCCTGGAGAACTGGGGCGCATTGTCGGTCTGGATCGCATGCCCGAAGTGAAGACCTTGCGCCGAAAACTCGCACGGCTCGCTTCTCTGAAGGGCAGCTATCAACTCGGCCGTGAGATCGCTCGGCAACGCATCGCCGAGCGTGGAAAGGTGCTGGGGTTCCTCTATATTGACGGTCATGTTCGGGCCTATCACGGCAAACACACGATTCCGAAGGCCTATGTGACGCGCATGCATCTCGCCGCACCCGCAAGTACCGATTATTGGGTCAACGATCAGCGCGGCGATCCCTTGTTCGTGGTCACTGCCGATGCCAACGCCGGAATGACCCGTATGCTTATGCCCGTGCTGCGCGAAGTACGCGAACTCCTGGGGCCGCACCGGCACTCCACCGTTGTCTTTGACCGCGGCGGCTGGAGTCCCAAACTGTTTCGGGACCTGCTGACCATGGGCTTTGACGTCTTGACCTATCGCAAGGGTCGTACGCGTCACATCACTGAAAAGAGGTTCACTTGGCACCGGGCAAGGTTGGACGGTCGGCAGGTGCGATACCGTCTCCATGACCAACCCGTCCGCTTTCTGAAGGGAAAGCTTCGACTCCGTCAGGTGACTCGCCTGACAGAGACCGGTCATCAGACGCCGATGGTGACGAGTCGCTGGGATCTGCGGGCTATCGTCGTTGCGCATCGCATGTTCGAGCGCTGGCGCCAGGAGAATTTCTTCAAGTACCTGCGGGAGGAATATCTAATCGATGCGCTCGCGGATTATCAGGTCGAACCCGATGACCCCAACCGTTCCGTCCCCAACCCGGCTCGGAAAGCCGTCGAGAAAGAGATCCACACTGCTCGAGTTCATCTCAAGAAACTACGGCAGAGCTATGGGGCAACAGCAATCGATTATGTTCAGGGGCGTACTCGCACAGTGGTTCGCTTCGAGATTGCGGAAGAGATGATCCGAAAGAAGATTGATAAGACCACAGATCGCATCAAGAAACTTAAGGTTCGGTGCGAATCTCTTCCTGCTCGCGTGCCGCTTGCCGATGCCCGAAAGGGCCAAGAGGCGGTAAAACTATCCACCGAACGCAAGCATCTGACCAACGTCTTGAAAATGGTCGCCTACCAAATAGAAAGTGATCTGGTTGAGTTGATTCGCCCCGAATACAAACGAGTGGAAGATGAAGGGCGTACTTTCATTCAGACGGTGCTGCAGGATACGGCGGACATCGAGCCTACCGTTGACCAACTTCGAATAACGCTGGCCCCTCTCAGTTCGCCACATCGATCACGAGTTGTCGAAACTCTTTGCGACGTGCTCAACAAGACAAACACGCTCTTCCCGGGTACTCAGCTTCGCATGCGTTATTCGGTCACGCCCTCTCATCCGGAGGCAAAAAGCGGACACCTTCCCGACTAACCATGTCAGGAGTTCTGAAGTTCTTTGTTTTCAGCAGGCCATTTCACTCTTACGAAAAGTACCCCGGGTGGGGTAGCTCGCCGCCAAATCGTCTCTGCCCGCAGCGGGCTGGACTTGCAGCTCGCAAAAGGAGTTGACGTCGGAGAATATCACTGCACGGGGGGAGCACGTCAGAAAGTTCTACTCTGTTAGCAAAAACTCACTGCGGAGGAGAACTGCCTGGAGATGTTCGCTGCGCATCCGGGACGGCCACCGAAACTCCATCTGCCGGACGAACCGCGCCATACGACTGCGAACCCGTAGTACTGCGCTGCTGCTCGGCAAGGGCATTCAGTCGCGCAAACACCGCTCGCTCCGCCGCAGCCTTTTCCGGAAGATTCTTCCGCGCGTACGCTCGTGCCAGATGAAAATGAATTTCAGGACTGCCCGGCGACAATCCCGCGGTGCGCGACAGTTCCTGAATTGCTGCATCGTTTTCTCCAAGCTCGAGATACGCCCGCCCCAGCACGTAGTGAGCCGCAGCAGCCGTCGGTGCAAGTTGCACCGCGCGCTTCGCTGGAGCAATTGCATCCTTCTCTGCATGGCGCTGCAAATTCAGCGAAGCCAATTCGACAAACGGCAATTCGCTCTGCGGCGAGATTCGCGTTTCAACTTCAAATTCTCCTGCCGCTTCTTCAAAAAGAGAAAGCGAGGAGAGCGCGGAGCCATAAACGTAGTGAAGAAAGGGAGCCCGGGGAAAGTCCCGTACCAGGTCGCGCAGTTTCGGCAGTGCGACATCGTACCCGCTCCCCGCAAGCAGAACCGCCGCTTCGCCAGTTCGTTGCACCAACGGACGCTGCCCGGGCGCTACCTCCTCGGGAAAGTGCGGGATGTGCAAGAATGACATGCCAAGCGCAAAAGTAGTCTCGTCCGCCAAAACACCAGGCCCCGCGTCCGCGGAGAGAATTTGCGCGGCGCGTGAAAATTCCGATTTGCGATTCAGGAGGATCGCCTCGTAATAATGCGCTCTGCGAATCGAATCAGCGGAGGCGCCCAAACCAAGCGAATGGCCACGCTGCAAATGGATCAGCGCATTATCAAAATCGCGCACTTCGAATTCGCTGAGACCAAGAACCGCCCAGCCCGTACCGCTATTCGGATTGCGCTCAAGCCACACCTTCAAAGAGGTGATTGCAGAGGGAAATTGCTGCAACGAATAGTAAAGCATCGCAAGCTTGAACCTTCCCTCGTCCCAGTCAGGACGCAGTTGCAACGCTTGCTCATAGAGAGGAATTGCGCTGCGCGGATCGCCGGACTGCTCTGCAGCAGCAGCGCCGCGCGAAAGCTTTTCGAATTCCGCCGAATCAGCGCCCGCCGTTGCAAACTCCTTGCTTCCGCTATCGGAAGCGTCTCGCCACAAAAACGCGAACACTTCTTTGTTGCCGCCGGGCGACCAAGCAGTGCTCTTCCGGGTGCTCGCACTCGCGGCACGCTCCTTCGCGGCTTCCGTCTCCATGTGCAGCGCATCGAAGCATCGCGCAAGAATCTCGTGCGCAACGGGCTGGTCCTGATTGGCCGCGACGATCTCTTGAATCCTGGCGAGCGCCCCGCCGGATGCTCCCGCAGCCAATTGCAATTGCAAATCGCCAGCTGCAGAAAGAATGGCGTCTCTTGACGGATCGATTTCTTGTGGAAGAGCCGGAACCCGTAACAGCAGCAATCCAAATGCTGTTCGCGCCTGGTCGGACACCGGCGGAGCCGAGAATTGCGGCAGCAGAAATGTTTTCGCGCGATCGAAGTCGCCGCTGCGTATCAACAGCAGTGCCAGATGAAATCTCGCGACGCGGTCAACTTCAGGATCCTCAGAATTTCCAACTGCAATTCCCTTTTCCAGATCGCTTTTGGCCGGCCCATAGTTCTTCATTTCGAACTCCGAGAGGCCAAGGAAACTCCATGCCGGCCCAACTTCCGGCGAGAGCCGTGTCGCTTTCTTCAGCGCCGTGATCGCCTCTCCGTAGCGATCCGCGTCATAAGAAAGCGTTCCGAGATACCACCAGCCTTCCGTCCAATCTGGACGGAGGTTTACGGCTTGTTGGTACAAGCCAATCGCGTCCTCGCGATCGCCGTTGTCACGCGCGGAAGCAGCTGCCGTCGCGACGGAATTAAAATCTGAAACAACCTGCGCTGAAGAAATGGAAATTGAAAAACAGAAAATAATACTGAATACCACGGGACAACACAAAAAGCGAAACCTAGTGCGCATCGCGGGTTCAAACCTGAATCAGCATTAAGGAAAAGAGTAACACAGCTTCGTCGCAGCGCGGGCCATGCGGCGATTCCATGTTATCGTCGCAAAATGCGGCCAGCGGGTGTTTGGCAACGGCTTCTTCTGAAAACCATTGCGCGGCGAAAACTTCTACGGCAGTTTCTGGCTGCTGGAAGTGCTGTTGTGGTCACGCCGCCGGCGTGGGCAAACCGTTTTCTCGCGCGACCGCCTGCGCCGGCTCCCTGGTTTGAGGAAGTGCCGCCTGCGAAGAGCGGAATTCATTGGGTTCATACCGCGGGAAAATCCGCGATGAAATATCTGCCGGAAACCAGTGGGGCCGGCTGCGCATTTTTTGATTTCGACAATGACGGATGGATGGACATTTATCTGGTCAACAGCGGTAAAAGCGATTTTTATACGCCAGCGCATCCCATTCGAAATGCGCTGTACCGAAATAATCGTGACGGAAGCTTCACGGATATCACGCAAAAAGCCGGAGTGCCTGGCAGCGGCTACGGGATGGGTGTTGCCGCAGGCGATTACGATGGCGATGGAAACATGGATCTTTATGTTACGCAGTACGGACAAAATATTCTGTATCACAACAACGGCGACGGAACTTTTTCCGACGTCACCGCCAAAGCCGGAGTCGCAGCAAGCGGATGGAGTTCAAGCGCGGTCTGGTTCGATTACGACAATGACGGAAAACTCGATTTGTTCGTTTGCCAGTTCGCGGAATTTGATGCGGGGACCGGCTGCGGCGTGGAACGCGATGGCACGCGCCACTACTGCATTCCACGAATTTTCAAGCCGCGGCCAAGCTGGCTGTTTCACAACAATGGCGACGGAACTTTTGCGGATGTCAGCAAGGAATCGGGAATCGCAGAGCACCCGGGAAAAGCGTGGGGCGTGGTCGCAACCGACATAAACAATGATGGCTGGATGGATCTTTTCGTGGCGAACGATACCGTTGCGAACTTTCTCTTCCGGAATGGAAGAAACGGAAAATTCGAAGAAATCGGACTGGCTGCGGATGTGGCGTACAGCTCAGAGGGCCGCGCAAGGTCGGGCATGGGTGTGGACTCCGCGGACTATGACCAAGACGGATGGATGGATTTGTTCGTGGCTAACATCGATCATGAGATTTTTTCTCTGTATCGCAACAAACGCGACGGAACGTTCGATGACGTGGCTATCCCAGCGGGGATCGGCATGTCCACGCGCTGGATGAGCGGATGGGGACTGAAATTTTTTGATTACGACAACGACGGCGATCTGGATTTGTTTCTATCGAACGGATTTCCAGACGACCTGGTGGAGGAATTTTCGAAACAGGTGACCTATCGGGAGCCGCTATTACTGTTTCACGGCGAAGGCAGTGGATTCAAGGATGTCAGCTCGCGAGCGGGACCTGCGTTCGCAAAATCGTTTAGCGCCCGGGGCCTGGCGATCGGCGATTTTGACAATGACGGCGCGGTAGACGTCTTGATTTCGAATAACGATGGCGCTCCAGTGCTTTTGCGGAACCATGCTGGCCGTCAAGGAAATTGGCTGGGGGTGCGATTGATGGGCAAGAAGGCGAATCGCGACGCCATCGGCGCGCGCTTGACGTACCAGGCCGATGATCTAAAACGTAGCAGAATGAAAGTTAGCGGCGGGAGTTTCTTGTCTTCTCATGATCCACGACTGGTTCTGGGGATCGGCTCGCGCAAGAAAATCGACTGGATCGAAGTGCAATGGCCGCAGCCTAGCGGGTTAGTGCAGAAAATTTCGAGTCTGCCCCTGAATCGCTATATCACAATTGAAGAAGGACGCGACGGCTGGACCTGAAAACGAGAATGCTATCCGCAAGGCGCGTGAAGTCGTCCAGCGCTACAGGTTTTTCTAAGTGCTCGTAGCAAAACTCACAAATGAGAAAATTTGAGGTGCGTTTCTTTTTCATGGTCGATTACTTCCAGTTTGCCGGTGACTCGGGCACACCTCACCGAGGTGTCAGAAACGACGGCATGTCGGGACTTGGCGAACACCCGTGGCAAGGTAAGATTGCCCAAACGAAAGGGTAGGCCATCGCCATGACCAAAGATGACATTCAGCTACTCTACGAATACGACCGCTGGGCGAACAACAGGGTTTTGCAAGCGGTCTCCACTCTCGGAGTTGAGGAGTTCGCGCGTGATCTGGGTGGCAGCTTCCGTTCTGTGCGAGACACGCTCGTGCACATTATTGGCTGCGAGTGGGGTTGGCTTACGTGTTGGAAGGAGCCATCCCCTAGTTCCGCCTTCGTGACAGATTTGTGGACGCGACTCGGCGCTCTATTCCACCCGAATGCATTTCCCGACATCGCCGCGGTGCAGTTACGGTGGGCGGAGGTCGAGAGAGAACAATTCGAGTTTGTGAATCGCGTCACAAACGAATCCTTGGGAAGGATGCTTCCTGTTCGCACAACACAAATCAGTTTGGCACACCTGATGCAACATCTGGCGAACCATTCCACTTACCATCGGGGCCAAGTCGCGCTAATGATGCGGCAGCTTGCCGCTGGGCCGGTCGCCACCGACTTCGCCTTGTTTTTACTGGAGGGACGCCGCGAGGCAGCCGATGCACGCTAGCCTACTCAACGAAGATTTGATACAGCCGAAAAAGCTATAGCTTTACACTCGGGACCGGCACTACGCACCAGGCATTTCGATTGGGGCCAGCATGGGGAGAAGGACGTTCGAGATGGGGGACCCCGACTCCTACGTCGGCAACTACGAATTGCAAGTGCCGATTTTCGTGCTGACCCATCACCCGCCGAGCGTTGCACCGAAACAAGACGAGCACCTGACCTTCACGTTCGTAACCGGCGGTGTCGAATCAGCAGTGGCCCAAGCAAAAGCTGCCGCCCACGATAAGGCAGTTCAGGTGGTCGGCGGCTTCAGCATAGCCCAACAGCTCTTGGATGCGGGACTCGTCGACGAGCTTCATGTTGATATCATGCCGGTATTTTTAGGCATCGGTCTCCGGTCGTTTGAAAGCTCCAGCCTTGAGCGCGTCCGGCTCGAGAAAATCAACGTGCAGGAAGTCGGCGCGAGAACAAGTCTCAGATTCCGCATGAAGCAGTAGTCGACCTTCTGGGCTGACTTCAAGGAATGCAAGCGCTCAGTTTATCGATCAAGATCGCCACTCAGCGGGAGTCAATAAATTCCTGGTGCTCACTTGCGTAACGGCCTGATTACGTCAGCCGGGAAGAACAACCTTATTTTCGCTGCAAAAAGAACTCTTCATCTTCGGTCTTGACGAAGGCAAGTTTTCCCGGGATACGGGGCTTTTGCTGCTTCCTTCGGATGAGCACAATTATTGCCTATCCTGGAGGGCGTATTGAGCCGAGCCCGCTGAACCTCAGTAATGCCTCAGTTCCTTTCAGCGAAAGCGTCATGTCGCTATCTTGCCACCCGCCGAAGGTTGAATACCGTCTGACATCATGGGGCCAATCCCTTTGTCCCACGCTTGACGCCATCTTAAGGTGGGCCGATCGACGGCCAGCAGAGAGAAGAAAGCGCAACTCGCGCTGATAGTTTGCGGCTCCTGAATGGGCAAGCCGGTAGTTAACCGCAGCACCGGGCTTCAGGGTGGCTTGTGACTCTGGAGGAGTTTTGTTACACGCTCCAGGCAGATTCGAGACTCGTTCAGCTGGAGACAGGCACCGCATCGCGCTCGTGACGGCGGCGCGTGAGGTGGTGCATGGCAATATTCAGGAAGATGTTGCCGCAGGTCGTTTCGATCGCCAGCACCATGGCTTCGGTGTCGCGCGAACCTGCGAGCCCTTCGTCGTTGGCGTGAATTTCCGGCGGAAACACTTTGAAGCGGTAGCCCTGATCGTTCAACAGCGTAACGGAATTTCCGATGACCATGTTGGCCAGTTCGCAAACCGTTTCGCGGACGGTTTGTTCGTTGTCGACAACTTCTGCTCCGGTGAGAATCGCGGCAACTTTCAAGGCGACCTCTGTCTCCAGGTCGAGGATGATGCGGCCTTCGATGTCGCCCTTGATGACGATCAATGCCGCCACACCTTTGCGGTGGTAGGCGCCTTCTTCCATGAGAAGGTCGCCGATTTTCGTGGGGCCTTGCAGGGATTCCGCAAAAACCGCGTCGGCTGCGTTGATGAACGGCTGGATTAAATCCATTCTCATGAGCGGTGCTCCCCGGCGAGAGCAACGGGAGACCCGGCCAGCGCGGGGTCGTCGCTCAAGACGTAACGAAGAATTTCGTAAAGCACTTCCGGCTTCACGGGTTTCTGGACAAAGTGTTTGGCGCCTTTTTGCAAGGCGGCAAGAATATTTTCCTGATAACCCACCGATGACACCATCACGATGCGGGCCTCAGGATGCTGGCGAACGATGCGCTCGACAGCTTCGATGCCTTCCATCTGTGGCATGGTAATGTCCATGAGCACGACGTCCGGCTTGGTGCGGCTGTACTCAGCGATAGCGGTGAGGCCGTCGCCAGCTTCGCCGGCAATTTCGCCGCCGAAGAGCTGCACCATCTTGATGATGTTCTTGCGCGCGAAGACCGAGTCGTCCACCACGAGATAGCGGACGGGCTGATTATCTTTTCTGAGCAACGCTGCGAACTGTGCCATGACCTTCTCCTTATCACCCAGGGTTTGTAAGTACAAACCCTTGAACCCCATTAAGTCAGGGTTTGTAAGCCTGCCTGCGATAGGCAGGTACAAACCCCGAACCCGGACTCCTGCTTCCCGTTCAAGAACGGTTGGTGGATGCAGGTATCCTTTCAACTTTTTCGTTCTTTTCGGACTTGTCGTCCCGGTTCTTATCGGAACGATCGAACTTTTCCTGGCGCGCGGCATTTTGCGTTGCGCGGTCGCCGCCGAAGTGTGTAATCAAAACATTTCCCATCGCGTCCAGAGGCACGATGCGATTCACATAACCCTTGACGATCGCCGCGCGCGGCATTCCTGGCACCACGCAGGTGTCTTCACTTTGCGCAAGGGTCACGCCGCCGGCGGCCTTGATCGCGCCCAGTCCTTCGGCTCCGTCTTCACCCATGCCGGTCATCAGAACGCCGACCGACATCGGTCCGAATTCCTGTGAAACGGAATGAAAAAGCACATCCACGGACGGACGGTGACCATTGACGGGGGCGGAATCGCTGAGGACCACCATGTCTCCACGCGGCATGCGGCGCGCCATCATGTGGCGATTGCCGGGGCAGATCAGCGCACGCCCCGCAAGCAACAGATCGCCGGATTTCGCTTCCTGCACTTCCAACGCGCAACATTCATCCAGGCGCCGTGCGAACATTTCCGTGAATCCTTCCGGCATGTGCTGGACTATCAGCAAACTGCCGGAAAATTCCGCAGGAATTTGTGAAAGCACAAACTGCAGAGCGTTTGGTCCGCCGGTCGAAATGCCGATGGCGATGATGCGATGGGGAGGCACGGCTACGCGGGCATTCTTCTTTACCGGCTGAATCCGATCGGCGATCACCGGAGCGGTAATACGCTTGCCAGCGGCACGTTTGGCAACTTTAATTTTCTCGATCAACTCCGTCGCAATCGTATCTAAGTGTCCGGAAGAGGCTTCCTTCGGTTTGGCAACGAAATCGATGGCGCCCAGGGCCAGCGCTTTGAATGTGGCGTAAGCGCCTTCCTTCGAATGGGTGCTGACCATCACCACGGGAAGCGGAGCGCTCCGCATAATCATGCGCAGCGTTTCCATACCATCCATGCGCGGCATTTCCAGGTCGAGGGTAACTACGTCGGGACGCAGCTCTTCAATTTTCTTGAGAGCGAACGCCCCATCCATGGCGGTGCCCACGACCTCGATTAGCGGGTCGCGCTCCAGTATGCTGGGGATGAGCTTGCGCATGAGCGCGGAATCATCCACTACGAGAACTCGAACGCGTTCGCTCATGCAATCGCTCCAAGAGGAATTGCGCGAGAGAGGCGCGAGAGAACTGCCGGAACATTGAGGATCAGAACGACGGTGCCATCGCCGAGAATGGATGCGCCGCTGACTAAATCGCTGGCGACGATATCGGCAGGGAGAGCCTTGATGACCAGTTCTTCTTCTCCCACCAATTGGTCCACCAGCAAACCGAAACGTTTTTCAGCGGCGCCGATTACGATGACGAAATTCTTCTTCGCTACCTTGGCGGGCTCAACCGCATGAATACCCTTCAAGTCGTTCAGGCGGACAAGCGAGAGCACGTGATCTCGCAAACGCAAAACTTCGCGCTGCTCGACGCGATGAATGTCCTGGCCCGCGCAGCGCGCAATTTCCACGACAGAAGAGATTGGCACAGCGAACAAACGGCCGCCCACGCGGAAAAGCAAAGTCTGGATGCTGGCCAATGTGAGTGGCACGCGAAGCTGGATGCTGGTGCCTTTTCCGGGAACGCTGATGACGTTGACAGTGCCCTTCAATCGATCGAGCACGGTTCGAACTACATCCATGCCGACGCCGCGCCCGGAAACTTCGGTAACTTCGGAAGCAGTGCTGAAGCCGGGCTCAAAAATAAGATTGGTGACCTCGGAATCGGGCAGCTTAGCCGCTTCCTCCGCTTTGATGAGGCCCTTTTGAATGGCTTGCTTGCGAATGAGGTCGAGATCGAGGCCATGTCCGTCGTCGCGAACCTCAATGACTACCTGAGTACCCTGGTGAAACGCGTTGAGAGAAATTGTGCCGCGAGCGCCCTTGCCTGCCGCAATACGGTCTTCGCTGGATTCGATGCCATGATCAACGGCGTTACGAACAATGTGGGTCATGGGCTCGGCCAGGGCGTCGAGAATGCCTTTGTCAAGATCGGTATTTTCGCCGGCGAGCTCGAGAGCTACATCTTTTCCGCAATGCTTGGCAACGTCACGCACCACGCGCGGGAAACGTCGGAAGAGTTGTTCGACTGGAACCATACGAATCTTGAGCACTGATTTGTGCAGTTCATCGAGCACGCGAGCCTGAAAGGAAAGCGCGTCGACCAGTTTTGCGCGGACCGGATCACGCGAATGTTTCTGATCGAACTCCGACAGCGCCCGATTGAGCATGGATTTTCCGATGATCAGTTCGCCGACCAGGTTCATCACGGAATCGATGCGCGCGGCGTCAACGCGAAGAGTGCTTTCGGCAACGGCAGCGACAGCGGAGCCGAGCGCGCCGGCCTTGTTGGCAGCAGAATTGTCGGCGGTCTCGGAAACTGCGGCGTGACCTTGCGCTGCTTGCGCGTCAAGAAGATCGCCGAGGAGTTCGTGTTCCGCGGAGTTGGCGTGTCCCGCTGTTTCCACCCAGACCTGAGCCACAATCGATGGAATGCGGCAGCGCTGTTGGAGCTGTGCGAGAGATTGTTTTGTGGCCAGCGAGGCTTCGATTACTTCGACGCTCGCAGCTGCAATGTTGTCTTCGGGACGGAGGGCGATGACGGTACCGCACGCGTGAAGTACGTTGCGAATTAATTGAAAGGCTGCAGCACGCATACCGCTGGACTGATCCACACGCAATGCGATATTAAAAACAGTTTCGCCGCGATGAATGGCTTCGGAAATCATCAACTGCTCGTATTCGCTCCAATCGAAACGCGCCGGCGCGGCAGACGCGAGCGTTATGGAAGACACGTCCGGCAGCGGTTCCTGAGGCGCGCACTGCATCTGGCGAATCAAGCCGCGAAGGTGGTCGCCGCTGGGCGGTTCCGTGTTTCGTTGATACGCGGAGAGCACAGCTTCAAAGGTGTCGGCGGCGACCAGAACGAGTTCGGCGAATTTTGCGCCGTGCAACTTGCCCATTTGTGGTGTCAAAACGTCTTCGAGTTCGTGGGCTACTTCGCTGAGCCTGGTGAAACCACACGCCGCGGAATCGCCTTTGAGTGTGTGGACCACGCGGCGAACGCTGCGGATGATTTCTTCATCCGCGGGACGAGCTTCGAGTTCCAGCCCAGACTCGTTGAGAGACTGGAGTAGCTCGTTGGCGGTCTCAAAGAAGAGAGCGCGCAGCTCGCCGTTGCGATCCTCGGGCGCCAAACTCAACTGGTCACCTCAAGACGCTGATAAGCGGTCCCGTTGTTTTCGTGCACCATGCGGAATTTCTTGGTCAAACCAAACAGGCTTTCCGCGTGGCCCACAAAAAGATAGCCGCCGGGATTCAAGCAGTTATAAAACTTGTCAATCAGGCGCTTCTGCTCGGCTTCATCAAAATAAATCATGACGTTACGGCAAAGAATCATGTCGTTGCGGCGCGGCAGAAATTCAGTTTTCAAATTATGAAAGTCGAACTGTACGAGTTCTTTCAATTGCGGCTTTACGCCGTATTTGTCGGCTTTTTTTTCGAAATAGCGCAGCCGGCAAGTGTAGTCGACAGGTTCCATTTGCTTTTCGGTGTACTGACCTTCGCCGCCCGCGCGCAGGCTGGCGTAGCTGATGTCCGATGCAAGGATTTCCAGCTTCCAGGGCGGCGGAATCAGCGGTTTGGGCGTGGGCATATCGAACGGAAGAGGATTTCGCAGATAGTAATAGGCCAGAGCGTCGCAAATCAGAATGGCGACGGAGTAGGCTTCCTGCCCGGAGGAGCATCCGGCACTCCAGACGCGCAACGTCCAGTCGCGGCGTTCCTGTTTTTTGCGAAGCAATTCTTCCAGCACGGTTTTCTGCAAAAGATCGAGTTGCGGTTTATTGCGAAAAAAACTGGTTTCGTTGACCGTCAAATTTTCCAGGAGCAGCGCAAGTTCCGCGCGGCCTTCGCGGCTGGTCAGTAACCGGTAGTAGCTGTAGAACGAATCCACCTGCACGGCTTTGAGGCGGCGTTGCAGGCGGTCCTTGAGGAAATGGGAGCGGCGCTCATCGAAAAACATGCCACATTCCTGATAGACCAGGGTCTGCAGCAGCTTCAGTTCCGCTTCGGTCAGACTAATTTGTGCGGTGATCGTTCCCATTCGAATGCGCGTGGCGGCACCGGACCGGAGATGACAGCTATCTCACGGAGGCGACAGTTTCCGCGGCCTCCTCGAGTTTCTTGTACTCCGGGCGATGCAGCAGCTTGGAGATGTCCAACAGGATAATGAGGCGGCCCTTAAGCTTGCCCACTCCGGTGACATAGCTGGATTCGCTGTCGGCAAAGACGGTGCCAGGTGATTCAATTTCGGAGGGTGGAATTTTCAGGACTTCCGAAGCGGAGTTGACGATCAGTCCGACCAGTTTACCGTTCAGTTCAACAACCAGAATACGATTTTTCTTGTCGTGCTGAACGTCGGCCTGGCCAAAACGCTTGCGCAAGTCCATCACGGGAATAATTTTGCCGCGAAGATTGATGACGCCTTCGATGGTATCGGGGGCGTTGGGAACCGCGGTGATTTCCGGCACGCGCACGATTTCGCGAACGGAGCCGATGCGCACCCCGAACGTTTCATCGCCGATGCGAAAGCCAACGACCTGAAGGTCCTTTTCGATCACGCGATCTCCAGGCATTTAGGAACGCGCCATTTCCGAATATTCGAATTCACGCGAATCTTGCTGGTCGGGCTGACGGCGGTGCGAAGAAAAATCGCGTTTTTTGGGTTGCCCGGCGCGATCCAGAACGAAGCGGTCCATGCTGTCGAGCAAGTTGCGCGAGAGTTTAAGCATCTGTTCGGCTGCAGCGGAGAGTTCGGTAGAGCTGGAAGCCGACTGTTGAACCAGTTCGCGCATCTTTTCCATGGCACGGACCACGGCTTGCGCGCCGCTGGCCTGTTCTTCGACGGCGGAGTTAATTTCCTGAGTGATCTCGGTGAGGCGGTTGGTGGCTTTGGCGATCTGAGCGGAGCCAACAGATTGTTCGTTGGTGGCGGCGCCGATTTCCTGGGAGAACTTGTAAACCTCGGTGACCACGCTGGAGATCTTGTGGAGAGCGGTGCCGAGATCGTTGCCGAGGCTGAGGCCTTCTTCAACGATACGCGTGCTGCGATCCATGTTTTCCACGGCCTGGCGTGCTTCGCGCTGAATGCTGGAAATCAGTTCGGCAATTTCCTTGGTGGATTGCGTGGATTTTTCCGCGAGCTTGCGAACTTCGTCGGCAACCACGGCGAAGCCGAGTCCGTGTTCGCCGGCGCGCGCAGCTTCGATGGCCGCGTTGAGCGCGAGCAGGTTGGTCTGTTCCGCAAGGTCATCGATTACTTCAATGATGCGGCCGATGTCGTCGGCGCGGTGGCCTAACACGTTGATGATCTCGGCAGAAGATTGAATGGCTTTGTTGGTGCGATTGAGGCCGTCAGTCGTCTTTTCCATGGTCTGAATGCCGACGACGACTTCTTCGCGCGAACGGTTGGCGATATCGAGGAGAATTTTTGCGGTGTCGGCCACGCGTTGAATGGACGTGACCATTTGTTCGATGGAGGCGGAAGTTTCGGCCACGCTGGAAGCCTGCACCTGAGTATTTTTCACCACGTTCTGCACGTTGATGCTCATCTCGTGCATGGTGCTGGTGACTTCTTCGATGGCAGAGGAGGCCTGCACGCTAACTTTGGCGGATTCATCGGCGGCACCGGCAACCTGATTCGAACCGGCGGAAACTTGTCCGGCGGAATCACGAGTGGTGCGCACGATTTCCTGCAGACCGTGGGACATGCGGCGGAAAGCATTGCCCAGAGTGTCGCGCTTCGAACGCGGAACAACCTCGACGCTCAAATCGCCTTCGGCAACAGCCATGGAAACGGCAGCCATTTCCTTGAGGTAAGCGACAAGATTGTTGAAAGTAGTGGCGAGAGCGCCGATCTCATCGTTGCGGTGAATATCAATATTCTGATTGAGATCGCCAGAGTCGCCGATTTCGCGCGCGACGGTGATGAGATGCGTTAGGGGAAGAACGATCGACTTGGCGGTGTAATAGGCAACCAGGATGCCAAGCAGAATCGCTAGAAGCGTGCCCGCGGTGCTGAGGACGGCGCTCCAAGTGCTTGCTTTGTCGGCCGATTTGGTCGTTTCGTCAAAATTCCTGTTGATCTCGAGTGTGGTTTGATCGAGAACCGCCGAAGACTTGGTAAGCCAGGAGGTGGGATCTTTTTGCAGGTAGAAAATTTGCAAGTCGGAAACAGTGGAGTCGCCGGAATCTACCTGGTGGCGTTTTGCGAGCAAGGGTTTGGCGAAATTGTCGGCCCAGCTGATTTCAGTGCTCTCAACCTGGATCAGGGCGGTGCGAAGGTTGTCCGCGGAAAGCTGAGTTTGGCCCTGCTTGAGCGCATCGTTCAGATCGGTTATACCCTTGTTGACTTTTTCCTCGTCGCGGGGATCGCCGCTCAACAGAAAATTATCAAGGTTCAGGCGATTGAGCATGATTTGCAGCCGAACGGTCTCGATGGTCTGCACGCCTTTCAGCGAGGCCGCCGAATCCGCACGAGAAACACGCCCGCGCAACGCCGCAAAGGTGTTCACGAGGAACAAGCCGACGAGAATGGCCAATACCAGGCCGAATCCCGCATAAAGTTTCTTACCGATACTCATCGCAAAATCCCTCCGCTTCCCCACTCAAAACAGTCCGAATAAACAACGACGCTGCGTACCCAGCGCGACTAATTGCCGCCGTGAAAATCGAATTCAATTATTTGCGTGGTTTCTTCCGGAGCCGGAAAGAACTTCCACTCTTTCACTGAATCCTGGCAAGCCTGCACCAGCAACGGGTGGCCACCGAGAACACGTGTGCTGCGCACATGTCCGTCCGGCGTAATGATGACTTCGATCTTCACCCTGCCGGATACGCTCATACGCCGAGCAAGTTCCGGGTAGGCGGGCGACGTCTTGGATTTGATCTTGCGCTTGCCCTCATCCGTGCCTACGGTTTGCGAAAAAGTGATGGACGCAAAAATTGCAAAAGTTATGAAAGATGCAGCGATCCGAGCACAACGAAATCTCATTGCAAAAACCCTCCCAAGTGGGGACGGAACGACCCCGCGATGAGAAAGGCACGTCTGATGCCAGCGTGGGAGGGGATTCAGCGGCGCGAAGCTGCAACGCGAATCTTCTCGAAGCTGCTCAAGAAGAAGTACTTACGATTTGTTTTCATAGAAAATAAAATTCTACAGAGAAGCGCATTTGTCTCAACCGCCATGATTCCAGGCGGCGGCAGTCTCACGCTGAGATTTCCAACCTGTCCATTGGTACAGGGAGCGTGCCGTGATGAACACCAACAAACGGTTCGGTGATTGACTCAGATTGAGATTGCCGATTAGCGTGGAAGAGCGTGCAATCATTCATTCTGAAACGGACCGCTCGATCTTCACTGGCATGAGACGGCAAAAATCCACATCGAACGGAAAAGCGCTGCGAGCTGCCAGCGGCGCTACGCGCGTTCGCCCAGGTCTGCGACGTGCCGACGAACTGATGGAGCTGGCGACGGTGGCAGCGCATGCGCGGGATCTCCCGGAGTTTTTGCGACTTTTTTCGCAGCGCGTTGCAGCGATGGTGTCCGCGGAATGGTGCGGGGTGGTGGTGATACGCGGGCACGACGCGGAACTGCAGGGCGGGGCAGACGGTAAGGCGTTGGGGCTGGAAAAAGATGAAATTCTGGCGCTCTTTAAGGATGCCAGGCGCAAAAAAGAGATTTACGTGGTTTCTGTCGGGGGGACCGGCGGCACAACTGAAAAAGAATTGTTAGTGGTGCCGGTTCATGCCAGCGACAGCGAACCGCTGGGCGCAATCTGCATTTACGGCGCGCGGCACGAAATCGCGGCGCAAGAGAAAAAACTTTTGTACGCGCTGGCCAGCCATGCCGCTTTGTCGCTGGAAAATTTCCGGCGCTTTTCGCAGCTGGAACGATCGAAGCGGCAATGGGTACAGGATATTGACGCCATCAGCGATTTTATCGTGGTGCACGACCGCGCGTGGAAAATCGTGCGCACCAACCGATCGCTTGCCAATCATTTGGGGCTTCCACCAGTTGCGCTGGTGGGCGAAGCAGTCAGTAGGTTAAGGACGCTGGCTGAAGGTGAAGGCACACTTCCCTGCCCATTCTGTTTGTATACCGGCTTAAGCAGGGAAGAACATATCATTTCGTCGGCGGAAAAGATTTATCTGGTGTCGACTTCCCGTGCCAGTGGAATTACGGAGGATGACGAACGCACCATTCATGTATTGAAAGACATTACTGACCGGCGGGAAGCGGAACGGCGCTACCGCGAACTCTACGACAGCATCCAGGAAGGCCTTTTCTTCGCGACTCCGGACGGAAGATTTCTGGATGTAAACGATGCGATGGTGCGCATGTTGGGCTACGCCTCGCGCGAGGAATTGTTGCGCGATGATGTGGGCTCGTATTTGTACCCGGAGCCGGGCGCGCGCAGCCGGCTGCTGGCGGCGATCCGGAAGACGGGAGTTTTGCGGAACCACGTAGAATCGCTGCGTCGCAAAGACGGCACGATACTGCATACCCTGCAGAACATTACCGCAGTACGCGACGCACAGGGAAGAATCAAACAATTCCGCGGATTGATGCTGGATGTGACCGAGCAAAGAACTTTTCAAGCGCAACTACAACGCGAGCGGGACTTCAATCAGAAAATTTTAAACGCCACGCAGAGCATGATTCTGGTGCTGGATACGGCAGGGCTGATCAGCTACGCCAACCGCCGTTGTTACGAAACCGGCTACAAACAAGAAGAAATGATCGGGCGGCGGCTGGTAGACCTGGTGGACGCCGGGCAGCGCAAGGAATTCGAAGCGGCACTGGATACCACGGCGCACGGACAACAGGTGGAAAATCTGGAACTGCGGGCGCGACGCAGTGACGGGACGCCCGGGCATTTTTCCATCAGCTTGAGTCCGATGCGCGATGAGCAAAATATCGTGAACAGCGTGGTAGTAGTAATGACCGACATCACGGACGCGGCGTTGTTGCAGGCGAAGCTGGCGCATTCCGAGCGCATGGCAACGCTGGGGCGGCTGGTTTCCGGCGTGGCGCACGAGGTAAACAATCCGCTGGCGGCAATTTTAGGGTTCACGGATTTGCTGCTGGAAAATCCTGAAGTTCCCGCAAACGCGCGCGAGGATTTGCAGATCATTTTGCAGGAAACCCAGAGAACCAAGGACATCGTGCAGGACCTGCTGAGTTTTGCGCGGCAGCGCGCGGTAAAACGAGAATTAGTGAATGTCGGCGCGATTTTGAAACAGACCACCAAGCTGCGCAGCTACGATCTGCAGAGCCACGGGGTCGAAGTGGTTGAAGAGTACGATGAAAACCTGCCCGCGGTGATGGGCGACGCGCAGCAACTGCAGCAAGTTTTCCTAAATATTCTCAACAATGCTTACGACGCGATTGAAGAATCGGGCCGCGCTGGAAAAATCTTGCTGAAGACCGCATCCACGGGACATTCTATTGAGATCAGTCTGGCCGACAACGGAACCGGCATTGTTGATGTCGAGCGTATTTTCGATCCCTTCTATACCACCAAGCCAACCGGCAAAGGTACCGGGCTGGGATTGAGTATCTGCTATGGCATCGTGCGCGCACACGGCGGAGAAATTCAGTGCTCGAATAACGCTGACGGCATGGGCAGCATGTTTTCAATACGTATTCCGGCCGCTGCAGAAGCGCGCAACGACACTATGAGTGCCAGCGCTAGCGCCAAACAGGCGGGACGATGACGCAGGCCGCAGCTGTCACGATCTTGCTGATTGAAGATGAACCGTCGGTTACCGCTTTTGTTCGCGCTGCCTTGGAAAGACATGGCTACAGCGTGGTGCCGGCGGCTTCGGGCATGGAAGGACTGGCGCACCTTGCGCAAAGAAAGTTTGCCGGAGTTATTTCTGACATTCGAATGCCCGGCAGCGTCAACGGCTCGGAAGTGCACGACTGGATTCGCGTGCATCGCCCGGAATTACAACAACGCGTGATTTTGATGAGTGGAGACACCGCGAACAGCAAGACACAAGCGCTGCTGGCGAACAGCGGGATACCCTTTATCGAAAAACCCTTTCGGCTTGAGCAGCTTATTTCTATGGTGGAGAATACTTTCGGAAAACCATGAGCGATTCGATCAAAGTCCGGCTGCTGGTGGTGGATGATGAGCAAAGCATCCGCAAATTGTGCATGACGATTGGAAGTTCGCTGGGCTACACCTGCAGTGAAGCGGAAAGCACGGAAGCCGCGGTGTCGCGCATCGAGCAGGACGCTCCGGACCTCATTGTGACGGACCTGAAACTTCCCACACAATCAGGCGTGGAATTATTGCGGCAGGCCAAGGCGTTGTTTCCGCATGTGGAAATCGCGATCATGACCGGGCATGGATCGATCGAGTCCGCCGTAGATGCCATGAAGCTTGGGGCCTACGACTACATCGAAAAGCCGTTCCGCGTGGAGAAAATGCGGTTGTTGTTGCAGCGGATGGCGGAGAAAGTTCGCCTGGTCACGGAAAATGAGTTTCTGCGCGAGCGCGTCAATACGGAAGACAATCTTGACGGGATTATTGGCTCCTCGGCGAATATTCAGGACGTGCTGCGGATGATTTCGCGGCTCAAGGATACCCGGACGCCGGTGCTGGTTGCAGGCGAGAGCGGCACCGGCAAGGAATTGGTTGCGCGCGCGATTCATTTCCGCGGCGCGATGGCGCAGACGCCGTTCGTGGCTGTCGATTGCGGTTCACTGGTGCCAACGCTGATGGAAAGCGAGATGTTTGGCTACGAAAAGGGCGCGTTTACCGGCGCGATGAAATCCAAAGCGGGGCTTTTTCAGGCGGCCAACGGCGGAACCATTTTCCTGGACGAAATTGGCGAATTGCCGCTGGAAATGCAGGCTAAGCTGCTGCGCGTGCTGCAGGAACGCGAGGTCCGTCCGGTAGGCAGCAATGAAAGCCACAGCGTGGACGTTCGCGTGATCGCCGCAACCAATCGCGATCTGGAAACGGCCTATCGTGAAGGAACATTTCGCAAGGATCTTTATTTCCGCCTGAACGTGGTGACCGTGCATTTGCCGTCTTTGCGGGAGCGGCGCTCCGATATTCCGGTGTTGGTGCATCATTTTCTGAATCGCTACGCGCCAGGAACGAATTTGCACGTCACGGCAGCGGCGATGAAGAGCTTGTTGCAATACGAATGGCCTGGCAACGTGCGAGAACTGGAAAACTGCGTGGCCCGAGCGATTACGCTGGGCGATCGGCAAGTAATCGATGTGAGCGATTTGCCGCCGGCAATCCGTGCTGAAGGTAGTGGCGCACCGCAAAGCACTTTTTCGGATGGCTCTTCTTTGTCCACTACGGCGTTGGCGGAAATGGAGCGCATGACGATTCTGAAGGTCTTCGAGCAGGCCAACGGAGACAAAGCGCTGGCCGGTAGAATGCTCGGTATCAGCCGCGCCACGCTTTATCGCAAGCTCAAGCGGTATAACATTGCGATTCGGTCGAATGGCGAAAGCACGCCGGTGGCTTCTCAAACGTAGAACCAGCAGGCCTTACGCTGGGACTTTCCGTGACCATGAAAACTGAGACGCGAAGTGTCACCCTGAGACGCGTGAGGCATTGCAGTACCATCGGAAAATCTTAAGCCTTTTGTTTTGAGTTCTTTCACAACCGCAAACTCTTGCTGTTCTTTGGCGGCTCTCTTGCATACCTCCTCTCTGCCCCGTGTGTGCGGTATAGCGCCGGGCGTGTATGCGCTTAGCGGCAAATCGCCGGTACGGGAAGTGTGGGCAGTGAAGTGAAGACGCCAGCAAACACGATACCGGTGCTCACGGATCGGTCGAGTTCCGCTTGCACCGAACAATTGGCGCGATTTTTTCCGGAGGCCAACCCGGTTCAGGTACGCGCGATTGTGACGCCATTGCGAAACGTGGCCAAGCAAATTCGCGAATCAGTGCTGGTGGAATACGCGAGTACGGAAAAAGCCATTTTCAGTTCGGAGCTACCGTTGGAGTTTGATGACCGCGTGCGGCTGTCGTATGTAAACGGAAACGCACAGTGCGACGCCAGGGTAGTCGCCGTGCAATATCAGAACGGGTGCAAGGCAGTGGCGGTGCAATTCGCTGTTGAGCAGAGGCTCTGGGTGAAAAGGCCGTGAACAATTCGCTGACAACCTTGAAGATCCCAGGCCTCGCCAAGAGCGACGCAGCGCGCCAGGAGCAATGGGAAGAATTGCGCGCGGTGTTCCCCATCTATCTGGCGCTCGCCAAACATTTGGAATTCGAAATTCCGTTCGGGCCGGATCGACGCACACTTCCCGACAAAGCCGATCCGGATCTCGTCAACAGCGTCCTTTCCTGGGTGAATTCGATGGACCTGCGTGTCATGGTCCATCAACTACGCCAGCTTTTGCAGACGACTACTCTGAATGCCAGCGAAAGCGGATTGCGCGCGCTGATCCTGCGGCACCTGCGCAAACCGACAAAGAGCAGCATCGATCGTGACAAAATCGATTTCCTGCTGGTGCAATATTTTGCGCTCAGCGCGCCGGCAAAGATTTACCACAAGCAGATTGACCTGGCCGACGCGGCGCAGGTGATGCAACCGGTGCTCGGCGAGATAGACACCACGCCGCTAGCCTGGTGCGAACCGCTGGAAAAAATGATCGAAGGGCTGCGTACTTTTCGCAGCGTGCGGGAAATTCTTAAAACCAATTTCATCGAACAGGGCCGCCGCGTAAAAGAATCGGCTGGCGGAATGTTTTACGATCCGAGCGCGCTGATTGCTTTTATCCGTTTCAATTTTCTGTTGCGAAGAACGCTGATCGAACTGATGCACGCCGACCTAATCGCTATTCGCGCTGGACTGGCGCAACTGGAATCCGGTGGCATCCGCTTCCTCGATTGTCAGCGCGCTGGGCTCTCCGCGAATGAATCAATTTCGCGCATAAAACAAGCGGCGGAAGACTGGAAGCAGCCATTTCAGCAGGAATACACGGAACGAACCGTCAGCCAGGCCTTTGAAAAGTTGCTGGGGCTGCGGTCGGACGTTGAACAGGGACTGGAAAAGCTGGCTTCGCGCCAAACGCTTTCGCAGGCGCTGAATGGGGCGACAACCCAGGCGATAAAATCGCTGCCGCCCGGAAAACTACCGGCGCTGGATCATCCCGCGAAGCCCTCAGCAAAAATTGAACTGCCGGCCAACCTAGACTTCGAAACGTGCATGGAGCAGATCTGGGAGCAATTGATTGCAACACCGCCTTCGCCCGGACGATCGATGACGACCATCCGTTTAGGTGCGGCGCGCGTTCTGCTCTCTTCCTGGGAGGTTAGCGCGTTCGTCAGCGAAGACGGCCCGTCAGCCGAGGACTTGCGTCGCGCTGTAGTGGCCCGCGCGCTGGTCTCCGCAGCGACCGAATCCACGCGGGAAACTGGCAACGCCACCAGCCTCGATCGCGCGCTGGCTGTGGCCCGCGCGGAAGTTACGCGCCTTCTGGAGCGAGTGGATGTGGCGAAACAGGCCAAGGACACCGAAGCCGCCGTCAACATGGGCATCAGCGCCAAACGATTGAATTCCGCGATCGTTGAAGCCGAAAAATTGTAATTGCAAATCGAGCGGAAAAACCGCAGCGGCGTAAAGCCGCTGCTACATAAAGCAAGAGAAACAGCGAGCGCAACATAGCAAATCCGGAAGTTGGCACAGTTGAAAAACGCGAACGTTTTGATCCTTACGGACGATAGCGAGTTTGGCCGCCTGCTCAGCTCCTGCTGGCACGCCGAACGCGCAGCACCTTCCATCGCTATCTTAAATAGTAGTCTGTGGAAAGCGCAGGATTGCGAAGCGTTTGACCTGGTGGTGCTGGGTCCGGTGGGTGAAGCAAATCTCTCCAAGATCCTAAGTACGCTGCATCCGGGTGTCGCCGTTATTTTGTGCGCTCCCGCGGATTCCCGCGAGATGCAGCAATTGCGTTCACGCTACCCGCGGCTGCTACACGTGCCGTTGCGCGAGGATTGGACGCAGACACTGGTGCTGGTGGCGGGCGAATCACTGCGGCGGGTGCGCGCTGGACGGCAGGCGAAGCAAGCCATGTCTCGCGCGGCGCAAAGTGAACGCGAAGCGATTCTTGGCCGCTACATGGCGGAGATGAAGCGCAACGTCAGCAACGCGCTTACGTCCATTCTTGGCAACGCGGAGTTGCTGCTGTTGGAGCCCGGTCAGCTGAGCGCGCAGTCGTTGCAGCAGATCAAAACCATACACAGCATGACTCTGCGCATCAACGAAATCATGCAGCGATTCTCATCGCTGGCGAGCGAGATGCGTGAGGCTGAGAATGCATCTCAGGCTGAGACGGAACCGCTGCCCGAGAGCATCTCGACGCGCAGGTGAGCCTGCGTTTTGCGTCCGTAAGTGATTGAATTTGCAGGCATTCTCGCCCGTCGAAACATTCCTCTCAACTCCCGCTAGCGTGGCCGCCGACGTGCATTTCTCCATCGTGGAGAAGTCCGGAGAATTTTGTGTTGTTGAAAAAAGTGCTCATCGTCGACGACTCACCTGCGCAAGTAAAGCTCATGCAGGGGCTGCTTGACCACGAAGGTTATCAGTCTTTTGGGCTGAACGATCCGCTGCGTGTTGAGGAGACCATCGCGTCACTTCATCCCTGTCTGATTTTGCTGGACGTGGTGATGCCGGAACGCAACGGATTTCAAGTGTGCCGCGAACTGAAAGGCAGCGCGGAGTTTCAGTCCATACCGGTAATTCTGGTGACTTCGAAAGACACCGCCAGCGACAAATATTGGGGCGAGCAGCAAGGCGCCGACGCATACGTTACCAAACCTTTTACGCGTGAGGAGCTTTTGCGGGCCGTCCGCCGCTTTGCCTGATTTTTTTATGATGAACGACGAATTCCAACTCGCTCCGCTTCCTCCCGATGCCGACACCGCGGAAATGCTCGAGGCTATCGGGCCGCTCGAGGAGCGTCCGGCGGAATCGCAATATTGCGTGTTTCGCAGCGGCCGCGAACGCTTCTGCCTGCCGGTGCTGGACGTCGAAGAAGTTCTGGAGTGGCCGATCGTGACGCGGCTTCCACTTGGCCCCAGCTACCTGATGGGAATTTTTAATTTGCGCGGCGCGATTGTTCCTTTGATCGATATTGCGATGACCGAAGGCCGCCGTCCGGGTCTTTTGCCCAAGCATGTGGTTGTCGCCTCGATGCGGGTTGAAGGCAGCCACGAAGACCTGCGCATCGGAATCGCTTCGGACGAAGTGGTTGGCACATATTCGGTGACTTCCGACGATTTGCTCCGTCAAGCGCCGGAAAATGTGCCGCATTGTATCGGTATGCTGCGGCACGACGATCGTCTGGCGCTGGTTCTGGATTTGTCGCGATTGCTGGAAGTTTATCCCGGACCGTCGATTTAGGTGTTTTTCGCAGATTTTACATTGAGATTTGCGGCGTGATGCAGGCCTAGCCGGCTGCGCCGAAGCAAGCAGCAGTTTGGGAGGCAGCAATGAAATCGCGATTGAGTTCGACTGTGTGGACGCTGGTATTCGTCAATGGGCTGGCGCTGTTCGTTGTAATCGGCCTGGCATTCCATGCCGGCCGCGAAGCCGGCGACAAGTCCTTGCTGGACTTCACATCGCTGCCAAGCGGCGCAAGCGGCGGCGTGATTCTGGCCGCGTTGCTGGCGCTGGCGGTCGGCGGATTTCTCGCCTGGCGCCTGGGCAGCTCCGTGGTCACACCTGTGCAGCAGCTCGCCGAATTCTCCGAGCGGATCGCCGCCGGGGATGCACGTGCGCGCGTTGACCTGCAATCCGACAATGAGCTCGGCTACATCTCGGAGAACCTCAACCGCGCCGTCGCTAAAGTCGCCAAGGCCAACACCAATCAGGAAGCCAGCGAGAATTTGCAGCGCAGCATCACTGAACTTCTGGCGGTGATCAATCAGGTGGCACGCGGCGAACTGGCCTTGCGCGGAAAAGTCACCAATGACGCGCTTGGCAACGTCACCGATTCCATCAACTACATGCTCGATAATTTCACGAAGGTGCTGGAGCGCGTTCGCAAAGCGGCCATGGAAGTTACCGCTTGCTCCAACAACATTCTGGTGGCCGCCGACGAAATGCAGGCTGGCGCGACGCAACAGGATCAGGAAATCACCAACACCTCGAGCGCTGTGGAAGAGCTTACGGTTTCGATGAAACAAGTTTCTAATAACGCTGAAGCCAGCGCAGAAGCTGCGCGCCGCGCGCTGGACGCCGCCGAACAAGGCAACCGCGCCGTCCGCGACACCCTCGACGGTATGCAGCGCATTCGCGCTTCGGTGCAAGCTACCGCCAAGAAAATCAAATCGCTCGGCGATCGGTCACTGGAAATTTCGGAAATCATCAACGTAATTAACGACATCACCGAACAGACTAACTTGCTGGCGTTGAATGCCGCCATCGAAGCGGCTCGCGCCGGTGAAGCTGGCCGCGGTTTCGCGGTCGTCGCTGACGAAGTGCGCAAGCTCGCAGAACACTCCCGCAGCGCAACGAAAGATATCGCGGCGCTCATCAAGGCCATTCAGGCCGAGACAAACGAAGCGGTCGTCGTCATGGAAGAAGGCACCAAGGAAGTGGAATCCGGCGCAACGCTCGCCGATCAGGCGGGACGCGCGCTCGACGCAATTTCTACCGTGGTTCGCCAGTCCGCGGAACTAGTACAGGAAATTTCCCTGGCTTCGAAACAGCAGGTGCGCGGAACGGAAGGCGTCGCGCACGCCATGCAAATCATTTCCAACATCACGCGGCAGACTTCGCAAGGAACGCGCGGCACTGTGGCCACGGTCAGCCAACTGGTCAAACTCTCCGATCAGCTCAACGAAGCGCTTTCGCAATTCCGTGCGGCATCGAAGCAAGCGAAAGAGCAAGCCGAGGAATCCGACCGGCAGCCTGTGCCAGTGGGCGCCCATCGTTAATCAGCAATCGTTTTGTAATCGCGGCAGGCAGTAAATTGAATCGAGAACGATGAGCGAACGCCAGGGCGGCCCAGTGAGCTTGACCGAACACGAATTGAGTGAAATCCGCATGCTGATCGAGGAGCGTACAAGCATCCGGTTCGACGAATCGCGCGAGCGGTTTTTTTCCACTCGTGTGCGCGAGCACATGGGCAAAAAGGGGCACACTCGCGGCACCGATCTTCTTCGCTCGATCAAAAAGACCACCTTCGATTTTCAGGAATTGCTGGAATCGCTGCTTACGCAGGAAACATCTTTTTTTCGTTATCCCAGTGTCTTCGAAGCCTTCGAAAAGCGTATTCTTCCCGAGTTGCACATCAGAAAGTTCTGGAAGAATCCTCGGTCGCTGCGCATCTGGAGTGCCGGTTGCTCCACTGGCGAAGAGCCATATTCCGTTGCCGTTACTGTTTCTGACACCATTTCGTTTTCTGACGCGTGGAACGTCGAAATTCTTGCCACCGACATCGGGCGTCATGCGTTGGCCATCGCCGAACGCGGAATCTATTCCGGCCGCAGCATTGCCAGCGTCAGCGAAAAGCAGCTTGCCGCTCACTTTCAGCCGGTGGAAGGCGGCCAGCAGGTCCGGCCGAGACTGCGCAGAATGGTCAATTTCGTCCAGATGAACCTCACCAATAGCGTGTACGTCGGAAAAATGGATGTGATCTTCTGCATGAACGTCCTGATTTATTTCTCCGAAGAGCGCCGCCGCGAACTGGTGCAACATTTTTATTCCGTGCTCGAACCGGGTGGCTATCTTTTTCTGGGCCATTCCGAATCCATCTCCAAAATGCCAGTAAAGTTTCAGGCCATCGTATTGAACGATTGCATTTTGTATCGCAAGCCGACCGCGGAAGAGGTTCAGAAAGCTGAACTCGTGACGGAGGGACGTGCGTGAGCCCTCTGGACCGCGAAGCCGTCGAGGTTTTCCTCCAGGAAGCTTCCGAACACCTGCAATATTTGCGGGAATACATCGGCGTGTTGCAGGAAATCGCTCCGCGTCACGAAGATCTTGAGCGGCTGTATATTTCCGCGCACACTTTAAGCGGAACTTCGGCCAGCTACGACTTCCCGCGTTTTTCTGAGATTGCCGGAAAGCTCGCGCACGTTTTTCAATACGCCACCAACGCTTCCCTTGGCGAGGATTTGCATGGACCGCTGACGGAATTTCTTTCCGATGGCATTTCCCTTCTGGAAACCAATTTGCTGGAAATCAGCGACACCGGGCAGGAAGTTCTCGACGACATTGCCGCGTTCAAGGAACGCTACCGCTTTGCGTTTCCCGCGGAGCCGGCACCAATCAGCTATGCGCAGCCTGTGAAGCAGGAGTTCGAACCGGCCGAGGAGTTTCGCGATGTCGCCGCGGTCACCGGCTCGTACTTCGACGCTTTGCCCGAAGACGACGAAGTGCCCGCAGAAATTCTGGAATTCTTTCAGCCCGAAGCAGAAGAACATTTGCAGATCGTCAGCGATTGTTTGCTCTCGCTGGAGGCCAATCACAGCCCTGAGGAAATTAACAAACTTTTCCGCGCTATCCACACCGTAAAGGGTTCCGCCGCACAAGTGGGATTGAAGCGGCTTGGCGCTATTGCACATCGCGTTGAAGATTTGATTGGCCGCTTGCGCGAAGGCGAACTGGAACCGCTGCCACAAGTGATCGACCTGTGCCTCGAATCTGTGGACGTTCTGAAAAAGACTTTGCATAAGCAGTGGGCCGGCGAAGCTGAAATGCGCACCGGCGTCGATTCCCTGCTCAACCGAATTGCCGAAGTCGCGCCGATGGACGAAGAGCAAGAGGTTGTCGCATCGAACGAAGCGGCCGCAACCCAGGAATCTAGTCCGTCGCAAGCCAAGGCGACGGCTCCCAGCACCTCGCGGAAAAACAATAAAGTTTCCACAGCTGCAGCGGCCGCCAAATCGGTCCGCATCTCGTTGTCGCGTCTCGACCGCATGATGAACACCGTGGGCGAGTTGGTGATCAACCGCACGCGCATGTTGGGCCGCGTGACGGAACTGGAACGTTTGCGCGATACGCTGGGCTTTTCGAAGGAACGCCTGCAGGGAAAAGTCGCCGAGTTCCAGGAAAAATACGAATTCAACCGCATCAAGTCCACGCGTGGGCCGCTTTCCCCATCTACAACTCCAACGCCGCAAATGATCAACAGCGCCGCTGCCGGCGACACGTCTTTCTGGAACGATTTCAGCGAACTGGAAATGGACCGCTACGACGACGTCAACATTCTCTCGCGATCCATGACGGAGATTTCCGCTGACGTCAACGAAGTGCTGTCGCAGATGGGCGGCTTCATCGGGCGCGTCGAAGGGGACATCGACGAATTCACAAAACTTGCGCATCACCTGCAGGATGAAATCACGGCCGCGCGCATGGTGCCCATCGGCACATTGTATTCGCGATTGTCGCGCGCCGTTCGCGACGCTGCGAACTCTACCGGTAAACAGGTTGAGCTCGATCTCTCCGGCAGCGAAACGGAACTTGACAACAATATCATTCAGCAGATTTCCGATCCTCTGGTGCACCTGGTCAGAAATTCCGTCGCGCATGGCATCGAAACTCCCGAGAAACGCCGCGAAGCCGGGAAACCGGAACTCGGCCGTGTCACCTTGCGCGCCTATCATCGCGGGAATCACATTTACATCGAGGTCGAAGACGACGGCCAAGGTATAGCTTACGATCGCGTGCGGCGGAGCGCAGTGGATCGTGGTCTGGTCTCAACCGAAACGGCCAGCAGCCTGACCGAACGCGAGCTTCGCGAAATGCTTTTCCATCCCGGCTTCTCCACCGCACCGATGAAAACAGAACTCGCAGGCCGCGGTGTTGGCCTGGACGTGGTGCGCGCCAATTTGAATTTGCTGAACGGTGAAATCGAAATTCAAAGCCATGCGGGCACCGGCGCGAAATTCATCCTTAAAGTTCCTCTCACGCTGATTATTTCGCCGGCGCTGTTTGTGCGTTGCGGAGACGCGAACTTCGCTTTGCCTCTGGCGGTCGTGGAAGAAATTCGCCGCCTGCGCGCCGATGAAATCGAAGACGTCGGAGGCAAGTTACTTACAAAAGTTCGAGACGTGGTGACGGAAGTCATTCGATTGGATTCCTATCTGGGCCTGCCGCCCCTCGAGCCGATAAACGGCTATTTCCGCATGGTGGTTGCCAACGCGGACAATCGTCAGGTCGGCCTGGTGGTCGAAGAAGTCATTGGCAAAGACGAAATCGTGATCAAGAACCTCGGCGAATATCTGCGTCGCGTAAAACTTTTCCCAGGCACCACCATCGCTCCTGACGGCAGTCTGATTCTGCTTCTGGATTTGAACCGCATGATCGCCAGCGAACCGAGCGAGCGCAAATCGATTCAAGCTTCTGCAAGCGCCGCGCGCATTTTTGCACCCGGCTCCGCCGCGGTTGCCAAAGGAAGCATTCCCACCGACGCTATCGACCGCGTGCAGCACGAACGGGTCGTAGTGGTCGCGGACGATTCCATCAGCGTGCGCAAATTCGTCGGACGTATGCTTGAGAAAAATGGCTATCGCGTAATTCTCGCTTCCGACGGACTGGAAGCCGCTGAGCTTATCGCGCAGCACGGCTGCCATCTGGTCATCACCGATTTGGAAATGCCGCGCATGACCGGCTACGAATTAATGGTGCAGTTGCGGCAGAGTCCTTCGACGCGCCGCATTCCCGTGATGGTAGTCACTTCGCGCGCTGGCGCGAAGCATCGCGATCGCGCCATGAAGGAAGGCGCGGTGGCTTTCCTCACCAAGCCGGTGCAGGAAGATCAACTTACTGACGCGGTCGAAAAGCTGATTGGCACGCAGGCGCCGCAGCCGGTTGCGACGTAACCTCCCATGGCCAACACTCCTCTCAACAAAGTTCGCGTGCTGATCGTTGATGACTCTACCTTCATGCGCAAAGTTCTGGAAACCATCTTAATTTCCGATCCGCAATTGCAGGTGATTGGCCACGCTAAAGATGGCCGAGAAGCGATTGCGCTGGCCGAATCTCTCAAACCCGATGTCATCACCATGGACATCAACATGCCGCACATGGATGGCTTGCAGGCCATCGCGCAGATTATGACCGCCAATCCGCGTCCCATCGTCGTCGTCAGTTCCGAATCGAAAGACGGAGCTGCGAGTACCCTCAGAGCTCTGGAGCTTGGCGCAATCGAATTTGTCGCCAAGCCGAACAGCGCCATCGATCTCGATATGCAGAGCATTCGCGAAGATCTGCTTCGCAAAGTGAAAATGGCGGCAAAGGTTCGGGTGGTTCGAACCGCTTCACGCTTGGCCGCGGCGTTGCAATCCACTCGGCAGAACGGTGCGCCGCCGATTTCTCGTCCCGCTCCAATCGTCGACCGCGCTTCTTCATCGACCGCGGACCAGCGCTTCCCTGTCGTCGTTCTCGCAGCGTCCACTGGCGGGCCCGCCACCGTAATGCGCCTGGCCCCCGGCTTCACAAAGGAATTTCCCGCTGCGGTAATCCTTGTGCAGCACATGCCAGCAGCGTTCACCACGCAATTCGCGGCGCAACTTGCTGAGTTCACCGAGATTCGCGTCAAGGAAGCCGAATCCGGCGACGTGATTCAGCCCGGCTGTCTGTACATCTGTCCCGGCGCGCAACACCTTCGCGTAAATCCACTCGGCCGCGTGCAACTGGATTCTGCCAGCGGCCGCATCGGCGGCTATCTTCCGAACATCGACGTCACCATGGAATCCGTCGCCGCGTATGGCGGTGCTCTGTCCATCGGCGTCGTTCTCACCGGAATGGGCGCCGACGGCGCCCAGGGAGCGAAGGCCATCAAAAATGCCGGCGGCCACGTCATTGCGCAGGACGAAGCGACCTCGGTCATCTTCGGGATGCCCGCCGAAGCCATCAAGTTGCAAGCTGTCGATCAGGTTCTCAGCCTCGGCGACATCTATTCCGCAATCGAAAAGCGCGTCATCGCTCTCACTCGCGCCACTCCGGTAGGAGTGCGCTGATGAACTTCCCTCCGGCCGACAAATCACATCAACCACGCACCGAGCAGATTATTTTGTTCCGCGTCAGCGGCCAGACTTTCGCAATTTCTTCCGCATCCGTGCAGGAAGTACGAAGCGTGGACAATATTGCAGGCATGGCTCGCGATCTTCCCGAGAGCCATCTGAAAAAAGTTCGCCACAGCATTCGCCGCGGCGACCGTACGCTGTACATCGTCAATGCTGCGCTCCATTTCGGATTGCAGCCACAACCCGCCTCACTGGTATTTTTTTTGCGCCGCACCCGCACGGCTCTGCTGATCGATGGCATCGAAAAAATGACTACCATGACGCGGCTGCAAGCTCTTTCGCAAGCCTTCCAAGGTGAAGAACGTAATTGGTATCGCGGCCTTACGGCACTCGACCAAGCCGTTGTGCCAGTCGTACATCCGGAAGGCTTTCTCTCGCTCGGAGAGTTGACGTTGCTCGAAGCCGCGCAAACCTCGGCGGACACGCGCCCAGCTTCATCCGAAAATCACGGAGCGAAAGTACAATGACGGCCGCTCCGGAAACCACGCTGCAGTCCTTCGTTCTCCTCCGCTTGGCAGAGCGGCGCTTTGCATTGCCGGCATCGCAAGTCGCCGAACTCGTTGCGCCCAGCCGCATCTTCCGCTTTCCGCACAAATCGCCAGCGCTTGAAGGTGTCATCCTTCGCCGCGGCCGAATGATCGCCATTTGCGACATTGCCGAACAACTCACGGGCAGCAGGCTCACCACGCGTCGGTTCACTTTGATCGCCACGCGCACGTACGAACGCCAGCTTGACTGGATCGCGATTCCCGTCAGCGGCGAATGTGAACTTATCAACGTGGAAATGGTGCCGGCCAGTGCCAACGATTCACCGCACGTTGACGGCTGGCTCTCGCACGGCGGCGAAGTTATCGAAGTCCTGCGCCTGTCGGCGCTTACTCCAGGCCCGGCGGAAACGCTCTTGCCCGCGCCATTACACGATTTCGCTCGGGTTTCAGGGTTGGTACTTACAAACCCTGATTCGAAAGAAGTTCGCTCATGAGTGCCTCGGGCCGTCCCGCCAAAATTCTTCTGGTCGACACCAACGTTTATTTTTCCAAACGTCTCAGTGACGCTTTGAAGCGGGAAGGTTTTGAAGTTACCTGCAGCACACAGCCGGCGTTTGCGCTCACCACTCTCGAATACGATGCGCCCTCCGCGATTGTCTGCTCCACCAACATGCGCGAAATGGGCGCTCTCGATATCGCGCGCATGATTCGTGCCGACGTCAAGAATTCCGCCATGCCCATCATCGCTCTCGGTGACGGCGGCCAGCGCGCGCTGATCGAAGCATTCCAGGCCGGCTGTGACGACTATATTGATCGCACTCGCCCGCCCGCGGTCATTGCCACCCACGTCAAAAATATCATCATCAGCAAAGCCGAAGGCTTTCAGCCCACGCAAATGCTTGCGCAGTCTGACACCAGCCTCAGCGGAAGTCTTACCCATCACGATCTTCCCGGCGTAATGCAAATGCTCGGCCACGCCCACCAGACCGGCGCGTTGCACATCAACTCCGGCGAAACAGACGCGTTGCTTTTCTTCGATGCGGGGGCGATCGCCCACGCCGAATGCGGTTCCCTCTTTGGCGACGAAGCCGTCATCCACATTCTCAAGAATTGTTTTCACAACAATTGCGGCGTTTACAAATTTGTTTACGGCTCAGCTTCTACGCAGAGAACCGTTCTGCGTTCCGCTACCGATCTCATGATCGACGCCATGCGCGAAGTCGACGAATCTTCTCGCGACGCCGCTGATCTTCAGCCCGCAGAATTGGCGCTGGTACAAGATCAATCTTCTGCCTTGCAGGAAATTGACAACCCTGGGGCAGCACATTCTGACGAGTTCGCTGCTCCCGCGAATACCGCCGAGTCCTCCACAGTTGTAAGTGAAGAAGAGCGTTTTTCGGTCGCACAGGAAACGGATCTCACAGCGATCACGCGCTCGAATGAGTATTCTTCCGCTGCACAAACGGTTGACAACTCCTCGCTGCCTGGTGAAGTACCCGGTGACGAGAAGCGGTTCGCTGGCATACAACAATTCGACGATTCATCGCCCGCACATCAAGACGACTTCTCCGCGATTAAGGATGCGCTGGACCGTTTTGCGGTCACCCACGCGAATGACTGCTCCGCTGCCGTCGAAGCGACCGACAATCCAGATATCGCAACGTCGTTGGACAACACAGCAGAACCTTACACGTTTAACCAAGCTTCAGAAGCACCGATAGTCGGCGAATCCGCACCATCGTGTCCCGTTGAAAACTCTGAAATCTCGGCCGCGGATGGCCAATCGCTGGCCACACGTCCCGAGGAGGTGTTATGAGCGAAACCATGCCATTCCCGCCCGCGCCGGTGGAAACCGCCGCACCAGCGAAGCGCGCGCCAACCGTCTATTTCATCGACGACAGCGCCACCATGCGCGAAGTCATCAAAATTGCGTTCCGCCGCGAGAACATTACCGTCATTACCGCGGGCGACGCCGCGTCGGCGATCGCGCAGTTCGAACAAACTCCGCCTGACGCTGTCATTACCGACGTGATCATGCCCGACCAGGACGGCTACTCCGTCTGCAGCCAAATCAAACAGCATCCGCAATTCAGCGCGACGCCGGTGATTCTGATGTCCGGCGTGGTAAATAAAAGTGTCGCCGACAAAGCGGTTTCCGTCGGCGCCGATGAACTGATTCGCAAACCGTTTCAGCCGCAAGACCTGATTGCGCGCGTCAAAAGTTTTCTCTCGCCGAAATCCGAGAAGCCTGCCGCGCCAGCCATCCCAGCGCCGCGCTCGTCAAATTCACAGGCGCTCAACAATTTTTTCGCTCCGACGCCCGCGCCGACGACAGTTCCCGTTGCGCAAGCCGAGTCGCGCGCGGAATCCGCGTGGCCGCGCGCGCTCACTGACGCATTCACGCCGCAAACCCACGTTCTGCCGCAACCTTCTCCTGCATCACACAGCCAGCAACATTCTGCGCCGCCTTCTCACGCGCCATCACACAATTTCAATGTCGCCACTCCCAACCGCCCACAAGCCAGCGCCACCGACATCCAAAAACTCAAAACCGAAATTTCACGCCTCGAACTCCTCATCAAGAAGCTACAAACCGAACTGCAGATCGAGCGCCAATACAACCAAGCTCTCGAACTCCACGTAAAATCACTGACGTCTCTCGACTAGACTCTGCGGCTGGACTACCTTATAACCATAGTCGCTTACCTTGCTGAAACTAAGAAAACTGACAGAGATCATGGAAGATTAACGGTGTGCGTGTATATACACACTGGTCTGTGCTCACAACATCTGCAGTTGTTCGGTTAACCCCAGTCCTGATAACCGGTGCTCGGCGGCCTTGAGCAGAATTGCTCCGCCATCGGAACTGCTCTGCCGTTGATCAAACTTTGCGACCACCGGTCGATCAAAAATATCTGGAAAAAGGAGACAGTCTGTTATGGTATGTTCGCTCAAGCGAAGGCCTCGTTTTTGGTCTCAAACCCGAACTAGACAACGGATTTGTACCATAGCGAGGCAGCGAGGCCCTTCGTGTTTCAGAAATCGTGAATTTTCCGGGTTAGTAGGTCGCTTTACCTGCGGAGTCGCAACAATGCCAGGTCACTCCAAGCGTTGGCTCGCATGTGCGGTTTTAGGCGTCTTGATTGTCACTCCGCTGGCTATCTGGAATTACTCTGCGGCGAAGACGACAGCCAGATGGTTGCTATGGTCCCGTGATTACAAATCAAAGGTATTGTCGCAACCTTCCTCATCCAATGGGGAGTTGAAACATATTAAATGGATGGATGGGGATGGGCAGGACAAGACACCGTCGTGTATCTAGTCTTCGACCCGGCGGATTCGCTTTCGCTGGCGGCCTCAAGTCATCAATCTGGCAAGTTCGCAGGTATTTCCTGCGAGGTTCCCTATGTCAGTCGGTTGGAGAGTCAGTGGTATACCGTGACCTTTTATACCGGCCGGGAATGGGGCCGCTGCGACTAGAGCCACGCTCGGCAAACGCCCCGGCAATTTAGAGTACTGAGGCCAACCTTTCCGATTAGGCGAATCGGGACTTAGCAAGCAATTTCGCTCGATTTCAAATTACAATGTGAACGAGACTTGATTTGACGGCCAAATTTTACGGTCGTAAGTTTGCGTCCCGAATTTTGGTCTGTTCGCTCTTGTTCTGCCTTACTATGGGAGCAAGCACTTCGCCTAAATCCGCGCTTGTTGAGGTGTGGTGCGGCGGTGATGATGGATTGACTAACAAGCTCAGAGACACGCTTGAGAATTAAATCATCCTCGGACTTCCGTTTGAGCGCGGGAGGAAAGCCGGGAACATTGACCGTAACGATTCCCTCGAACGTCGAATGGAAACTGGTCGGCAAGCGAAGTGAAGTGTTTTATACCGTCAAATTTGCATCTGCCGACAATCAACATTTAGGCTCCAGCGCCGGGTCCCGTTGGGAAGATTCGCTCGCGAAATGCGCAAGTAAAATTCTTAAAGATGCGAAGACCGCAGCGCTCAAAATCCATTAGCCATCGAAGAGAAAGAGGCCTAAACGCGGAAATCGGAAACTTGAATCTCATTGTCCGGTAAGGCTTACCGGGACTTGGCCCTTGATTGTGGTATAAGTTTAGACCTCGGATGACCGCACAATTCCACATCTCCCTGTCCGCGGCTTTTCTTCTCGCCAGTATGTGCGCACCAATCAAAACTCAAGATCCTTCCCCTCCACCTCCACCACCAACCACCCAACAACAAACCGAAACCCAGCAACCCCCAGAGGACACTCCCGCCGAAGTCATCGGCAAACAGCTAATCCCTGAATTCGCCGAAGCAACTCCGGCGCTCTACCGGGGTGCCCAGCCACGCAAACATGGTTTTGAGGCCTTGGCCAAGATGGGCATCCAAATCGTCGTCGATCTGCGCGGAGATCGCGACGGCGAACGCGCGGAAGTGACCAGTTTGGGCATGCAATACGTTCCCATGCATTGGCAGTGCTCATTCCCTAAGGACAGAATTTTTGCGGACTTTCTCACCTTGATCCGAAAAAACCCAGGCAAGAAAATCTTCGTTCACTGCCGTGTAGGTGATGACCGCACCGGAATGATGATCGCCGCCTATCGTATGGCCGAGGAGGGCTGGACTGCGAAGCAAGCTATGGAAGAGATGACGAAGTACGGTTTTTCGTTCGCACACAGACGCCTGATTTGCCCGCGTCTGTCTGAATATGAGGAACACTTTCCCGAACGCTTTGCGACCAAGCCCGAATTTGAAGAATTCCGTTCTACAAAGTCGAGCCAGCCATCTCCTGAAGCCCCTGCACCGCAGCCACAGCCGGAGCCACCCGCAACCCAGGAACCACCTGCAAAGCCCCCTCTCTAGAGTACTCTAGAGTAGGGGTGGCAACTCCCGCTTGCCGGCCGGGTCGAGGAGCTTTAACTCCGACATAAGTCGCGCCTTCTCTTCGCGGCTTTAGCTGATTAACGCAAACCAACATGTGAATTTTAAATGTCCGATAATGCGTGCTTACCAGTCACTGAGCGCTCAGTTTCGCTCTAGCCTATCCCCTATCCCTCGCTCAAGTTGACCCCTTGCCCTGGATTCTGTAGCCTCCGTGTGGCCCTGAACTTCGCTCTAATCGGTGACGATCATGCCTCCAACTGAAAAACCCGCGCATCACGATCCGGTTGAGACGTCCGTATCTCGCCGCGAATTTGCGCGCAAGGCGGCACTTGGTGCGGCAGGACTGCTCGCTTATCCAGGTCTGGACCAGGGCAGGTCTTCCGCCGCAGTGCCCTCGCACGAACCCGTTGCCGCCGACACGGTGAATTCGCAGCAACCGGCTCAAGCTCCGCCGCAATCTCAAACTAGCGCACCCAAGCTTTCTCCGCAGAGCCAGGCCGAAGCTGACTTCCGCTTCCAGGCCATTCTTAATCAGTACCCTGACCGCTTTTCCGAAGCGCAGAAAACCGATCTGAGGCGTCTGTGCGTCGTGCTTCAGCCGCCGCTCGATCACCTCCGCGCCTACCCAATTTCCAACGGTGAGTTGCCGGCTCTTTATCTCAAACCGCTCGTCGATCGAGATAAGAAACCCGCCCCGCCCGCTTCAGCTTCCGCGAAACCATCAGCGCCGAATCCTACTGCGGTGGCGCCGAAACCGCCTAAGACGGAAAAACCCTGAGGCCCAATGACCATGCTCAGCGACGAAATCCTCTTTCTTCCCGCCAGCGAACTTGCCAAGCGCATCCAGTCCAAAGCGCTCTCGCCCATGGATCTCACCAGAGCCTATCTCGACCGCTCTGAAAAAATCGGGCCCAAGCTCAACGCCTACGCGCGACTCACTCCGGACATTGCGCTGGCCGAAGCCGAAGCCGCTGACAAAGAAATCAAGCGCGGACACTACCGCGGGCCTTTGCACGGAATCCCTTACGCCGCAAAAGATTTGCTCTCCGTAAAAGGTCTGCCGACCACCTGGGGCGCGAAGCCTTACGAAAATCAGGTTTTTGATTACGACGCCACAGTCATCGAACATCTTCGGCGCGTCGGTGCAATTCTCATCGGCAAGGCGGCGATGATCGAACTGGCTGGTGGAATGAATTACCGCTTCGCGTCCGCTTCATTGCAAGGAGCCGCGAAAAATCCCTGGAACCCGTCGTGTTGGACTTGCGGATCGTCTTCCGGTTCCGGCGCGATTGTCGCGGCCGGGCTTGCGGGCTTTGCGATTGGCACGGAAACGTGGGGCTCGATTGTCTGCCCCGCGGCATTTTGCGGAGTGAGCGGACTGCGTCCTACCTACGGACGCGTCAGCCGCTACGGCGCGATGGCGCTGGCTTATTCAGTGGACAAAATCGGCCCACTGGCGCGTTCCGCGGAAGATTGCGCGCACATTTTTGCCGCCATCGCTGGACACGATTTTAAGGACCGCGGCACACTCGGCATCGACAAAGCGGCATTCACCTATTCGCCCTCGATGGAGCTTTCCGCAAAGCCGCTGCGCGTTGGCTGGCTCAGCAACGCGTGGAAGAAACTCGATGCCCACGTGGAAAAGTCAATCCATGCCGCCGAACTTGTCGTTCGCAAATCTTTTCCCGGTACAAAAAACGCCTCTCTTCCCGAAGGGCCGTGGGAAGACGCCGCCGGCGTCATCATCGGCGTCGAAGGCGCTTCTGCTTTTCGCGAGCTGATTCGCTCTGGAAAAGTTGCGCAGCTCGCTGATCCGCTCGGGCAAATCAACGGCTACGTCAACGAACAAATCGGCGGCACGGATTATGTGCGTGCCTTGCAAATTCGCGAAATCCTGGAGCAGAAAATCACCGACTTGTTCGAGAATTTCGATGTTTTGGCTGCCGCGTCGCAGCCCATTGCCGCTACGCCACTCGAAACCAATCTTGAAACTGACCTGACTTTTCCGGATCCTCTAGGCGGCATCGGAAACCTTTGCGGGCTGCCCGCGCTTTCCGTCCCGTGCGGATTCACCGACGGGAAACTTCCCGTGGGTTTGCAGTTTGTCGGCAAAGCCGGCAACGACGCCGCAGTGATCCGCGCAGCTCGCATCTTTCAGCAGCACACCGACTGGCACCGTCGCCACCCGAAAATTAGCTAGAGGAAAAACAAACGAAAGGAAGAGGAACGACAGAGAAAATAAACGGGCTTATGAAGTGGGAATCGGCAAAATGTCGCGGACGGTGCGAAGGAGAACGGCGCGGCTGAATGGTTTGGTCAGGACTGCGGCCGCTGCGTCGCACTTGGCGGCTTCGCCGGCGGCGTAATCGCTGTAGCCGGACATGTAGATCACGCGAATGCCTTCGCGGAGTGCGCGCATTTTTCGCGCGAGTTCCTGCCCGCTAATTCCGGGCATGATCATGTCGGTGATCAGCAAATCAATCGCACCGGAATGCGCCGCGGAAATTTCTAGCGCGGCTTCGCCGCCTGCCGCTTCCAGAACGCTATAGCCGGCGGATTCCAGAAATTCGCGCGCCACGTCGCGAACGTCCTGTTCGTCTTCAGCAAGCAGCACGGTTTCCGTGCCGCGCGCCAGGCTGCTGGGAATGTGTACCACGGGAATGGAAGCGGCTGGTTCGTCCACACGAGGCAAATAAATTTTGAAGGTGGTTCCTCGGCCCAATTCGCTGTACACCCAGATAAATCCGCCGCTCTGCTTTACTACTCCGTAAACGGTGGCCAGACCTAAGCCAGTGCCCTTGCCCTGCTCCTTGGTTGTGAAAAATGGCTCAAAAATATGGGCCTGAGTGTCCGCATCCATGCCGGTTCCGGTATCGGAGACCGCAAGCAGTACGTACTTTCCTGGCTGCACAACGGGATGCGCCGCCTGATAAAGATTGTCCAGTTCGACGTTCGAGGTTTCAATCGTGAAGCGGCCGCCCTTGGGCATAGCGTCGCGCGAATTGACCGCGAGATTCATGATGATTTGTTCCATCTGGCTGGCATCGGCACGGACGGTTCCTAGATCGGCTGAGCTGCGCACAATTAGTTCAATATCTTCGCCAATCAAACGTGGAATCAGATTGGCCATTTCCTGGACGACAGAATTCAGATTCATGGCGCGAGGCTGGAGAACTTGCATACGGCTGAAAGCCAGAAGTTGCCGGGTGAGAGCGGCGGCGCGATCGGCGGAGCGGTCGATCTGTTCCACTTTGCGCGTGACGTGATCGGCAGGAGGCAGAACGTTCAAAAGCAATTCGGTGTGGCCCTTGATGACCATCAGCAAATTATTGAAATCGTGGGCGACACCGCCGGCGAGGCGGCCGATGGCTTCCATTTTCTGAGCCTGACGAAGTTGTCCCTCAAGCAGCAGACGTTCGCTGACATCCTGAGCAACCACGAGGCGCACGCTGCGCCCGGCGTATTCGAGTTTGTGGGAGATGACATCCACTTCGAAGCACTTGCCGTCTTTTCGTTTATGTTGCCAATGGCCTTGATGACGGCCATCCTGCTTCCACTCTTCGACGTGAGCAGCAAAAGAAGGCGCATCGCTGTCGGGGCGAACATCACGAACGGTCATTGCCCGGAATTCGTCGTCAGAGAAACCGTATGTTTTGCTGGTTGCTTCGTTGACCTGAAGAAACTGCAAAGTTTCCGTATCGAAAACCCACATGGGAAGAGGCGTGTGGGAAAAAAGCAAACGAAACATGGATTCGCTCTTGCGAATGGATTCTTCCGCGCGTACGCGTTCGATGGCCAGAGCGATGTGCGCGCCGGCAGAATCGAGAAATTCCAGATCGCGCTGATCGTAGGCGCTTTCATTCTGGTAGTGCTGAACGACCAGGACGCCAATGGTGGCATTGGGAGTTTTGAGCGGAACACCCAACCATGCGGGCGAAGCCGAGCCGACCAGTTCCACTTCGCCTTGGGCGGCAAGGCGATCGAATTCCAGTTGCGGGATCAGGCAGGATTTACCGGAACGGAAAATATAAGCCATGCAAGTGCGCGCAACTTTTTGAGGAGGAGGAGGAGGGTCGAATTGATCCACGAAAAAAGGAAAATGAAACATTTCGGTCTGGGGATCGTGAAGAGCGACGAAGAAATTTTCCGCGTAGACCACTTTTTTGAGGGCGCCGTGAATCTGGTGCAGCAGGTCGTCGAGGTTGGAGGTTTCGTTCAGCGCGTGAACCACGTTGGAAAGCACCATGCGCTGGGCTTCCATACGTTCAAACTCGGTGATGTCCTGATAGCTGAGCAGAATACCCTGAACATTCGGATCCTGAAGGCGGTTCACTGCGATGACATCGAACCAGCGCCACTGGCCCGATTTGCAGCGAAGGCTGCAACGGCAAGTAACGGTAGCGTTATGTTGTGCCACGAGGGCCGCGAACTTTTCGCTAATGGACTTAGCTTCCGCCGATGGATGGAGCCAGCTGAGCGGTTTGCCAATTAAATCGTCAGGGGAGTAGCCGAGAACCCGGCCAAAGCTGTCATTCACAAACAGAAAAGCGCCCTGTGCAGAGACGACGGCCAGCAGGTCCCTGGATAACGAGAGGAGAGCGTTCGCTTGCTCGTGAGAAACGTCGGAAAGGCGCTCGGGCATCAAACTATTTGGCATAGTCCTGAGATATCAAAGCAGGTCATCGGGATCATCCGCTGCGATCTGGTCCCGAAGACGGCGTGCAGACAACGTTAAACGATGGCGCAAGAACCGAACCTGGCCGAATCGAACCATGCAGTTAAGTGCCACGACAGAGGTCGAATGGATTCAGGATAAACGATTTAGCGGGCTTGGCCTAGTGCTGAAAAGCGGCTGGTTACAAAATTATGACTGTACGTCCGGACAGTACTTTGGTTTGTACGTTGGCGAACGCGTGTTAACCTCATGGCGCGAACGGCGCTTGGGCGCAGCGGGAAGTCCAGCAAGAGAGAGCCAGCACATCGAGGAGGTACGCGTTCCATGCGCGATATATGGAAAGACATGTTCGTTGTAGGACTGCCGATCCTGGAAAAAATCCTGCGGCCAATATTCGTGTACGTATTCCTGGTCGTTGGATTGCGGCTTTCCGGGAAGCGCGAACTGGTGCAGTTGAACCCGTTTGACCTGGTGGTGCTGTTGACACTGTCAAACACGGTGCAGAACGCGATCATCGGAGACGACAACAGCGTGACAGGGGGAATTATCGGAGCGACTTCGCTGCTGATCGTCAATTATCTGGTGGTGCGGTTTCTTTATAAACATCGCGGGCTCGATCAGTTTATCGAAGGACGCGCGGACGTATTGATCGAAAATGGCAAAATCAAGACGCACAACCTTAAGCGAGAGTTAATTACCGTTGCGCAACTGGAAGCACAGGCGCGCAAGCAGGGATTCGACTCACTCGGTGAAGTGCAGCAGTGCGTGCTGGAATCGGGAGGAACGATTACGTTTATCGGCAAGAAGCCGGGAACGGATGAGACGCGGCATCAGGCGATCATGAAGCGCATGGATCAGTTGATGGCGGAGATTGCCAAGTTGCGGGAAAACCAACCGCCGTTGAAGGCGTAAATCGCACCAAGGGGGCTGCTGCCGGGGCCCCACGTAATAGCAAACCAGGGATCTCTAGAAGTTCGAAGCACAGCGCTTGAATCTCGTATTGCGAAGTTGGACTCAGTACCGGGTCTTGTCGGTCTTGTCTGACCAGGCGCTGAAGGCTGCGAGCGCTTCTGTACGCTTGATCTGCACAGCGGGGATGCGCCGTTCCCAATGGGGCTTCTTCAATTCATCATAAATAGAGGAATCGTCGAAACCGATCCTCGCGGCGTCTTCGGCGGTGTTCGCAAAAAAGATGCGCGAGAGGCGAGCCCAATAAATCGCGCCCAGGCACATGGGGCAAGGTTCGCACGAAGTGTATAACTCGCAGTCTTTCAGTTCGAAGCGATGCAGTAGTTGGCACGCTTTGCGAATGGCTAGTATTTCGGCATGAGCAGTTGGATCATTGGTCGAACTGACCTGGTTGACAGCTTCAGCGATGATTTTGGCATCTTTGACCATAACCGCGCCAAAGGGACCGCCGCGATTGCAACGAGGCCCCTCGATTGCAAGCTGAATGGCATGGGTCATAAAGGCGTTGTTCATAGATTCTCGCTACTTTCGTTGCCTAGAGCCAGCTCAGTTAGTTTGCTTCGAGGGTGCTGCGTATCCGGGAGTATCGCGGCTTGATGACAGAATAGATTAAGTCACAGCGTTGGTTGTACGGCAGAAATGCGCTTTTCATTGCGTTGATAGTGATTTTTTCGAAGTCCTCAAGAGAAAGGCCAAACGCATCTCTGGCCGCTGCAAACTCCTTGCTCATTGTGGTGTCGCTCATTAAACGGTTGTCGGTATTCAGGGTGACGCGAAATTTTTCCTGATAGAAAATCTTGAAGGGATGTTCGGCCAGACTTCGCGCGGCTCCGGTGTGTACGTTGCTGAGCAGGCAAATTTCCAGCGGAATTCTTTTGTCGAGGACATATTGCGCGAGGCCGCCCAGCTTCACTGCTTGGCCATCCGCGACAGCGATGTCGTCAATCAAGCGAGTGCCGTGGCCGATGCGGTGGGCACCGCAGTATTGAATGGCCTGCCAAATCGATTCCTTGCCAAAGCCCTCGCCTGCATGAATGGTGATATTGAAGTTCTGGCGCTGAATGTAGTGGAACGCGTCTACGTGCTTCTTCGGAGGAAATCCGCCCTCTTCGCCAGCCAGATCGAAGCCCACAACGCCGCGCTCGCGAAAATCAACCGCGAGTTCGGCCATTTCCAACGAGACATCCATATTGCGCATTGCGCACATGATCAATCCCGAGGAAATTCCGAAATCCTTTTGGCCCCGCTCCAGCCCTTTCAGGACGGCAGAGACCACTTGCTGATGGGTAAGTCCCTGACGGGTGTGAAAGACCGGAGCGAAGCGGGTCTCAAAATAAATGACGCCATCACTGCTCAGATCCTCGGCCTGTTCATACGCCACTCGTTCCAGTGCTTCTTCCGTTTGCATCACCGCGATGGTATGCGCAAATCCCTCGAGATACTTCGGCAGGCTGCCCTGGTTCGCGCCTTGATGAAACCAGCGAGCTAAACCTTCGCTATCTTCAGTCGGAAGCTCCCGATAGCCGGCGCTCCTCGCCAGCTCAATTATCGTCGTGGGTCTTAAGACGCCATCGAGATGTTCGTGTAATAGAACCTTGGGCAGGCTCTGCAGAACGTCGTGATTCAGCTTCATACCGAGCTCCGGTTGGGGGTTCGCCAAACTTCCGCCGATGGTACAAAATACAGGCAGATGAAAGATCATTATGGCGCGGCGTTCCGGTCTGTGAATAGAGTCGTTTCTGAGGAAGGGAGAACTGTGGGCATGAGCGCAGGGGCAAAAGTTGATTTTGATGGAATGATCTTCAGAAATACCAATGCACGGACAGGACGGCAACTTTCCGTCACGCCGGAAAACAGCGCGATGAAGCACCTGGCGTATGCGCGTGCGATTCTGAATTTAGCGACGTCTGCGGTATCGTTCGCTAGCGACGATCGCGAGACGGCACTGATTTGCCTATCTGGCCGCGCGGACGTAAGAACGGATGGGCACGAATTCCAGGTGGGCCGATTTGACGGGTTGTATATCCCGCGTGATTCCTTAGTTGAAATCAGTGCTGTCCCATTAAAAGTCGAATAGATTCAACTGGATGCAGGGTTCGGCATCTGTGATCTCGTCGCTGAAGTTGGAAAACCCCTCTAGAATTGGGTTTTTTTCGAAAACTGTGACGCTGAGAATCTGCAGAATTTTGTACAGGCTCA
>Ga0185299_10001406_pt1 | contig 46919 bp, 50 predicted proteins | sample PaiPotPPA55metaG_FD_128002 | JGI IMG/M metagenome (GOLD analysis project Ga0185299, IMG submission 128002) | Iron sulfur acid spring bacterial and archeal communities from Banff, Canada, to study Microbial Dark Matter (Phase II) - Paint Pots PPA... ... | reverse complement strand
CCGAACTCGACAAAATTCGCGCCGTAATTATTTTTGACTCCGGCATCGGCCGCGTAACTGGATATTCACTCGGCGGCCGCGCCGACATCACCCCCGCCGTGCGCGAAGTTCTCAAACCACTTGACTCCTGGGACGTGAATCGCCACACCACCGACGCCCAGACCGGCACCGACCATTTCGACTTTCTCCTCGAAGGCCTGCCCACCCTCGTCGCCAATCAGGAGGAAGCAAATTATCTCCCCAACTACCACGCCGCCTCCGACACGCTCGACAAGGTTGATATTCGCGAGCTAAAGCTGAACACCACTATCGCGGCGCTGACCGCCTGGGGGCTCGCCGATCGCGCCAATCCCATTGGCAAGCGGCTTTCCCGCGCCGAACTCGAGACTCTCATGAAAGAAACAGCCCTCGATCAGCAAATGAAATCCATGGGTTATTGGCAAGCTTGGGAAAAAGGCACTCGCGGCCGCCAACCCTGATATCGTCGCAACAAAACGTCTTCTCACACGCTCATGGGTCTTCACATCACCTAGATTGGCTCTGCCGCAGAGGTGTTCTTAATCGAGCGCCACCCGGTATACTAATAAGGTGCCGCTGTTGCTCACTCCCAAAAATCAACCCGCTACGATTCTGGCGCTGGATTACGGCCGCGCGAGAATCGGTCTGGCCATTGCCGACGCCCAAGCCCGCCTGGCCAAGCCTCTAGCCATCCTCGAACGCATCAATCGCAACGAAGACATGCGGCGCCTCCGCGAACTCGCGCGCGAACAGGGTGTAACGCAGATCATCGTCGGCCTTCCGTTGCGCCTCGACGGCTCCCACGGCGAAATGGCCGAAGAAGCTTCCCGTTTCGCCGAACGCGTCCGCAAACAAATCGGCGTGCCCGTCGAAATGGTCGACGAACGTCTCACCAGTTGGGAAGCGCAGCGTCTGCTTGAGGAGCAAGGCGGCCGGCCCATGAATCCGCCCGCTCGCACAGCACCGAGTAAAGATCTGCATACGCCCAAGCGAAAATCCAAAACGGAAGGCAAATTGTCAGTTGACGCCCTTGCCGCCGCCGTCATGTTGAAAGAATATTTGCAGCGGTAGCTTTCTCGGATGTGTAGAGCATCTAAATTAAGAGCGCAAACGTGCGCTCCATTGCGGAGTTTAGGCTGTGGGCAAGTTATTGCTTCTTATTCTACTGATCGCTGCGGCCGCCGCCGCATGGCTCTGGTACTCCATTAATTATCCCTACCAGGGTTTTGGCTCCGAGGGTGTCTTCGTCGAAGTCCCTCACGGTTCGTCCAGTCGCAGTGTCGCGCGCCTTCTCCAGCGAAAGGGTGTCGTCCGCAGCGCCGTGGCCTTTGAAGTTTACGCCCGCCGCCATCCGCGTCGTTCCTTGCAAGCCGGCGAATATTTCTTCGATCGCGCCACCTCCGCTCACGACGTTTTTTGGAAGCTAGCCAATGGCCAGATATTCGAGCAACCTTTCACCGTGCGCGAAGGCGAAACCATGTTCGACATCGCTCACGACCTGGAAGCCGGAAAGTTCATGCCCGCCAGCGATTTCCTGCGCGCTGCAAAAGATCCTACTTTAATTCAGGACATCGTCCCCAAAGCCAGCACGCTGGAAGGCTTCCTGTTCCCGGCTACCTATCATCTCTCCCGTCACCCTTCTGCCACGGCCCTCACCGCCGACATGGTCAAAAAATTTAAAGAAGAGTGGTCCGCCGTCACCTCCGCCGCCTCTGCTGGCGACAAAATGACGACTTCCGGCGCGTTTACGGAAGCCACTCAATCGACTCCGACTCCCGCCGATCCTCCAACCGCAGCGAACGCAGTCAATAACGACGCTTCGCCTAGCACCCGTCCAGTCGCCGCCGTCGTCACACTCGCCTCACTCGTCGAGCGCGAAACCCCCAGGCCCGAAGAGCGCCCCCTGGTCGCCGGCGTCTTTGAAAATCGCCTGCACAAAAACATGCCCCTCCAGTGCGATCCCACCGTGATCTATGCCCTTGAGCAACAGGGCCGATACAACGGCACCATCAGCATCGCTGACCTGCACATCGATTCGCCCTACAATTCCTACACCCACACCGGCTTGCCCCCTGGCCCCATCGGCAATCCGGGCCAAGCTTCTCTACGCGCCGCCTATCAGCCCGCGCATACCAATTATCTGTATTTCGTCGCCAACACCCAGGGGGGACATTTCTTCAGCGCCACCCTGGCGGAGCACAATAATAATGTGATTAAGTACCGTCATCTTCTTGCCGGGGAGCAGGCTTCGAATCGATGAACGAATCGTCCAACACAAAAAAATCGCTCATCCTGCAAACCGCCCGCCAGATCGGCGTGCAGAAGTGGACGCCCGCGGAAATCGATCAGTTGCGCCGCCGCCTGATCGCCGAACATGGCGAAGCAGGAAAAACCGGCAGCGAATATATCGCCAATGTTCTGGAAGCCGCCGGCCTGAAACTGGAGCTTACCCTGCAGGAAGAAGCCGAAGATCAATATGAAGAAGAGTTCGAAGACCTGCTCCATTTCAAAACACTGGAAGACGCGGAAGTCAGTGTCATGCGCCTAGACGAACTAATGCGCAAATTTCGCTCCCAAGGCGAACATGCCGCCGTGGAGCGTGTATTAAACGTCGCGCGTCTCGGCAAGCGCCGCGCCGAGATGATTTGTCGCAATCAAAAAGTCGAAGCTCCCAAGCGCGCCGAAAAAGAAGAAATCGCCAATTGGTTCCGCATCTGGCTGGAAAATCCCGATGCCTTCTTCGATTGGCTCGACCTGCGAAAACAGTCCCCCGAATTCCAATCCAAATTTCCCCAGGCAGGGCTGGAAGAATGAGCTCTCCAGGCAACGCTCTCGGCCGCGGCGCTCTCGATCTGCCCCCTTTTTCCCTGGACGTGGAAGTTCTAAATCTCGGCACCGATATAAAGGCCGTCGGCCTTGAATTGCTCGAAACCGAGAGCCGCGAGCCCGTCAGAGGAAATAAAGCCGCGCAAATTTGGTCCGCGGCTTTCCCGGCTCTCGCGGGCGAAGAATTTTACGTCTTGGACTTTTTTAGCCATCTAGATCGTGTCCGCGAGTTCTGCAGCACCCACGAAATTCCCTTTCGCGACGCCGCCGAGCGCTGCCTCGTAATCCCCAAGCCCACCCAAGAGCAACTGCTCGATCTTTTTACCCGCTTCGAGTCGGAAACATTCGGCCTGCGCGTCGGCCCCGCCGCCGAGACCCCTGATCCCGCTGTCGAGGGCGAACTCTCCAAACGCGGCCTCGACGCCTATCAATCCGCCTACATGCGCTACACATTCTGCGCTGTCTGTGAACTCGAAGACGGCTGGATCACTCTACTCAGCGAAAAATTGTGGCCCAGCGAAGTGATCCGCCGTGTGCGCCCTGCGCTGCAGCCCTTTGACGTGCACATCGCACGGCCCAACTAAATCTCGTGCCAGCAAAATTTCAGCCCACCCCGACCACGCGACGCAATTTGTTCCGCGTATCATTGCCAACCATCGCGCTCGTTTTGGCCGGATGCGGAGGCCAGGTGAGCGTCGTCAAAAACACTCCCCCGGCCGAGAAGCCTGTCGTCAAAGACGCCACCCGCGAAGAATTACTGGAAAAATTCAACTCCACCGCAGGCTCCCTCAACAGCCTCAACGCTACTGTCGAGCTGAAGCCCACCGCGGGCTCCAAATACAGCGGCATCATCGAGGAGTATCACGAAGTAAAAGCCTTCCTCCTCGCCGAGCGCCCCGCCTACATTCGCATGATTGGCCAGGCCCCCGTAATTGGCACCACCGTTTTCGACATGGCCAGCGACAGCCAGGAATTTCGCGTCTCCATCCCCCCCAAAAATAAATTCCTGGTCGGCCCCGTAGCTGTCGAACGTGCCGGCAGCAAGCCCATCGAAAATCTTCGGCCCCAACATTTGCTTGACGCCCTGTTGTGGCCCGAAATTCGCAAACAGGAAACCGTCTTATTCGAGGAGTTCAACGACGAAACCGCTCGCTATTACGTGCTCACCGTTCTACGCGGCGGCTACCAAACGGAAATCCTGCGCAAAATCTGGTTTGATCGCTCCGTTCTCGAGGTAGCGCGCCTTCAGAGTTTTGGTCCTCGTGGAATTTTGCTTTCTGATACACGCTTCTCCAATTGGCAATCGGTGGACGCCGCTAAACCCGCGCCTGGCGCGTCGGCGACCACATCAAGCCCACCTCAACAATTCCCCCGCTCCATTCGCATCGAGCGCCCGCACGATGATTACCGCCTCGATTTGCAGATTGCCAAAATCACTTTGAACGATGACATCCCGCTCGACCGCTTCAAGCTCGAACAACCCCCCGGTGCCGAATTAATTCGCGTCGGCGAATCCCCCGAAGAAAAACCGTCGGAAAAACAGCCTAGTCAAGGCGCCAAGTCATGATGGGTGAACTCATTGCCCGCAACCTTCTGCACCGCCCTATGCGCACCTTCATCGGCGTGATGGCCGTGGCCGTCGAAGTCGCTCTCGTGGTGCTCATTGTAGGCCTCACCTCCGGCCTGCTCAGTGAAACCGCCAAGCGCATTGAAGGCATTGGCGCGGACGTCATGGTTCAGCCGCCCGCCGCTTCCGTTTTTCTGGGCTTTAGCGGCGCGCCCATGCCCATCAAGATCGCCGCCATACTGAAAAAGCAAAAATATGTTCAATCTGTCGCCCCGGCCTTATTGCAATTCAATTCCGCCGGTGGAGTGGAGGTCGTTTACGGCATTGATCGCGAAAGTTTTCATGCCGTCTCCGGAGGCTTCGTCTTCATCCAGGGTCACGATATGGAAGGCCCCGACGACTTACTGGTAGACGATTGGGCCGCCAAAGCAAAAAAAATCAAAGTGGGCGACACTTATAATCTTCTCAACCACGACTGGCACATAGCCGGCATCATCGAGCATGGCAAAGGCGCGCGTCTTTTCGTTCCGCTGGCCACTTTGCAAGACCTCGTCGGCGCCCACGACAAAGCCTCCATTTTTCTTCTGCGCTGCACCCGCCCCGAACACACCGAGGACGTGATGCAGGAGCTTCGCCACGTCCTCCCCGGCTACACCATCCGCCCGCTAAAGGAGTTTCTTTCCCTCATGACCTCCACCAATATCCCGGGTCTCCAAACTTTCATTCACGCCATGATCGGCCTGGCGATAGCTATCGGTCTCTTGGTTATTTTTCTCACCATGTACACCACGGTCATCGAACGCACCCGCGACATCGGCGTGCTGAAATCCCTGGGCGCAGACCGCTCTTTCATCATTCGCGCCCTCCTCAGCGAATCCACCGCCCTCTGCATCATCGGCATCGCCGCAGGCGTTGGTCTCGCCTACGTAGTGCGCGCCGCATTCCTCGCCGGATTCCCCACCCTCTCCATCCTCATCACTCCTGCCTGGATCTTACGCGCAGCCGGCATCGCCCTCGCCGGTGCCATCCTCGGCGCAATCTACCCCGCCTGGCTGGCCAGCCGCAAAGACCCCGTCGAAGCCCTCTCCTACGACTAGCGTGCACGATCCCAGATGTGCGAAGGGTGCCCCGCCCTAGTCTTGTAGGGTGGGGCCTTTTCCGAGTCGTTGATTCTGAAGTTTTTCAACCCCAATCTATCTCCCCACAACTAGGCAGCCGCCCCATTCGCAGTTACAATACAAACCTGCCACACTCCCGTATCTCAAAGAAACGCTATTGGAACCCATACTTAAAACAGAAAATCTGTGGAAGCTCTATCGTGCGGGCAAAGTGGAAGTCCCCGCTTTACGCGGCGTGAATTTCGAAGTGCAACCCGGCGAGTCCGTAGCAGTTATGGGCCCATCCGGCTGCGGCAAATCTTCTCTGCTCTACGTAATCGGCGGCATGGCGCAAGCTTCCAAAGGCACCGTCCTCGTCGATGGCAACGAGCTCACCACCATGAGCGACGCCGAGCGCACCAGGCTCCGCCGCCACAAAATCGGCTTCGTCTTTCAGCGTTTCAATTTGCTTCCAACTCTCACCGCCAAAGGCAATATTGCCATCGCACAGTTCATCCATGGAAATGGCTTCGATCCGCATCGCTTCGACGTAGTCACAAAAATGTTGGGCCTTGCCGGACGACTCCAGCACCGCCCCTCGGAATTATCCGGCGGCGAACAGCAACGCGTGGCCATCGCCCGCGCTTTGATCAATGAACCAAAAATTCTTCTCGCCGATGAACCCACCGGCAATCTCGATTCCAAGAATTCCGAAATCGTGTTACAGATGCTTCGCCAGCTCAACAAAGAACTGGGCCAGACCGTCGTCATGATCACCCACAACCCCGAAGCCGTCGTCTATTTCGATCGCGTGGTGCACATGCGTGATGGCGTCATCGTCGACGGCATTCCAGCGGATTAGCATGGCCAGCCTCGGACAAATTCTTGCCCGCACATTTTTCTGGTCTTACGAACGCGGCACTTGGCAGTACGACATCGCCGTTGCCGTCATCCTGATTTTCGCTCTGCTCACTCCCCGCCATTGGTTCCACGACCAGCCCCCCAGCGGCGTTCCCGCCGCTCCAGGCCAGGTGTTGCTCCTCTCCCAGGATGGCAATCGCCAGACCTATCGCGTTGACACTCGCGTTCTCGCCCCGCCCACCAAACTCGCCTTGCAAAATGACCTGCACAACGCTTTGAAAGACGCCTTGCCCGACCTGCAGAAAGGCAATTTTTCTATCCTCAAAATCGAACCGGAACGCGACGAACAAGGCACCGCCATCGCCTATCGCGTCGAAATCCGCCGCTAACCTCACTCTTCGACGAATTTCTGCAGCCGCCCCAGCGCGTCATCCCAGTGTTTTGAAATAATTTCCAGGCAATGCCGCGCTTCTTTAAGCCGCCGCTCTTCCAATCGCCAGATTCTTTCTCGCCCGCGTCTTGTGTTCCGCACCAACCCCGCCTTCCACATTACTTCCAAATGTTTGGTGATCGCTTGTCGCGTAACGTTTGTGCCATTTGTCAGCCGGGTGATGGACATCGGCCCATCATTGCAGAGCCGTGAAATCAACAGCAGCCGGGTTTCATCGCCCAACGCCGCGAAGATCGCTGCAGACTGTCTGGGTTGCTCGGCATTCTTCGACTTATTTCGCGCGGACAAAATATTCCTCGATAAGCTTCAGGACCATGCCCCATCCTTGCTCATTCGCGGTGAAGGCCTTGACTCGCCGCGCCAGCGGAATCTGAGCAAACCCCGACTCCGTGACCGTCAACAGCACTCCATCCTTCATTTCCTCCAGAACGAACTCAATCAGTGTGGTCGGCTCCGTTGAGTAGTCCACGCCCCGCTCAATTGCATACGGATGCCACCGAAAGGAAAACAGCCGCTCGGGCTCCATCTTTTCTATGGTGATCTCCACTGGCAAGCCCTCGTATTTCTGCTGCGCCTTGGCCACCTCTTCATTCACCTTCGTAGGCACGATCACTCCGCGCATCACCGCTCCCGGCGTGAACCGCCCATCGAACTTCATCCCGAACCAGATTCCGAACTCCGTGGAATCAGCCAGCGCAGTCCATACCCGCTTCAGCGGAGCATGAAGCAAAACTTTTTTCTCGATCCGATCGCTGCTCATGTGCAACCTCCAGGTTGCATATTAACAACCGCAGAACTAAATACGCAACTAAAAGGTTGCGCAAAAACAAACCTGGAATGTAGCGTGCTCGTGTTCCAGGGGAGCGTGGCACAACGGTTCAAGGAGGGGCGGCCCAACCGATGCTCAGCCCTCCTCATCGCCGGCATCCCGTGAAACGCCGCAACCTCTCCACGCATCTCTTTGTTATGCTAGGATGCGCAAAACAATAAGGGTTAGCGTCACCACATAGGGGCCTCGATTGACACGTTTTTCTTTGCTTTTCCTGTTTCTGTTGGCGACCTTTACCGTTATTTTCACGCCGGCGTCCGGCGCTCAAGGCACGCAATGGACTACCGACAGCGTGCTGGCCATGATGGATAAATCCGCTCGGGATTTTCATACTCTCACCGCCGACATCGAGCACATTAAATACACCGACGTAGTGAAAGACACTTCCACGGAAACCGGCAAACTCTTGGTGCGTCGCGATGAAAAAATGCGCATCGAATTCTTCAAACCCGACCGCCGCACCATCCTTCGCACCGGCGATTCTCTCTTCGTCTTCACCCCCAAAATCAATCGCGTCGAGGAATATGACCTGGGCAAAAATCGCGAGATGGTCGATCAGTATGTCTTGCTTGGTTTCGGCACCAAAAGCGACAACGTGAGGAAGAGTTACGAAGTTAATGTGATTGGCGAAACCGAACTGGACAACAAGAAAACCGTGCAGATCGAGCTAACCCCAAAGTCCGACCAGATGCGCAAGCAAATCGCCAAAATCCAGATGTGGATCGACGAATCTTCTTGGCTGCCCATTCAGCAAAAGTTTTTTGAGTCCGGTTCCGCGGACTACTTGATTTTCCACTACACCAACGTTATGAAGAACCTCAAAATCGGCGACAACCAATTCAAACCGGATTGGCCCAAGGGCGTCACGCGCACCAAACCCCGCTCGTAGCCTTAACGTGTAGCGCTAACCCCGTCTCGCGCGATTGTCACGCCGCAGCCTTCACGCAGCAACTTCAATTGTCCTGCGATTTTTTTCCGCCCGCGCGCTCCGCGCTCAACAACTGCTCTTTACGCGAGAGTCCCCATCGATAACCCGCCAGATTCCCATCCCCCCGAATCACCCGGTGACACGGCACAACAATCGAAACCGGATTGGTCGCGCATGCTCTGGCCACAGCGCGCACCGCCCTGGGCTGTCCCAGCGCTTGCGCCACCTGCGTATAAGTACGCGTCGTGCCCCGCGGGATGCGCTGTAGCTCCTGCCACACCCGCCGCTGAAAAGCCGTTCCCTGCACATCCAACGGCAGCTCCAGGCTAGATGGCTTGCCCTCGATCTGTCGCACAATCTCGCCCACCCATCGCTGGTACGATTCCGTCGCGGGCGCAATCTGCGCTTGCGGATATTCTTCTCGCAGTTCACCAATCAATTCCCGCTCCGCCTCGCCTAGGTAAACCGCGGAAACACCTTTTTCCGTAGCCGCCACCAGAACTTTTCCCATCGGTGATTTCGCAATCGTGTACGCAAGCTTCATGCCCTTTCCTCCCTTTTGATAAGCCGCTGGCGTCATCCCCAACTGCGCATCGCTCCGTTCATAAACGCGGCTCGAAGACCCATAACCCGTTTCATACAGCGCGTCCGTAATATTTTTCCCGGCACGCAACAAACTCTTGAACCGATTCAACCGCAGCGCGTCCGCCAAATCCCGCGGCGCCAGCCCCGTAACGTGTTGAAAAGCGCGGCGCAACGCCGACGGCGTAACAGCCAATTTTCCCGCCAGCGTAGCAACACGCAAAATATCTTCCTCGTCGCCCGCTAATTCTCGCGCAGCGCGTTCCACCAGCCGCAGCGCTCCAGATTTCTCATTAGGCTTGCAGCGCAAACACGGACGAAACCCTTGCTTCTCCGCTTCCTCGCCGGTGCCAAAGAAAACCACGTTCCGCCGCAACGGCCGCCGCGCCGGGCACGATGGCCGGCAATAAATCCTCGTCGAAAGCACGCCCAGAATGAACGTGCCATCCGCCCGCGCGTCCCGCGCCAAGGTAGCGCGCCAATACTGTTCCGCCGCGTTCGCAGTTATCTTCGACCCCGCCCTTATTGCTTGTCCCATCGCATTATTCATATTGCACTCCTCAAAACTAACTTACCCCGAAAAACAAAGCTATCCGCTAACGCGCAGCAAAGTCCCATCGGCCTGTGATTCTTACCGCTTGATCCGTACAGCTATTTAGCTTTATAGTGCAAAGTACTTTCTAGCGAGAAAGGAACCGACCTCATGACAGCTCAGCAAATCAACCGCCTCAGCGCCAAAGTCATATTCGTCCTGTCTCTTTTAGCTTTGCTTACCATTTTTAGCGGCTTTATTCATGCGCCTCAACCGCCCGAACCCGATGAAGGCGCCGCGGCGCATATCTTTCAGCTGTCAATGGTGGCCACCGCACTCTCGATCGCAATTTTTCTTGTCACTGCGGATTGGAAGCAGGGCCTGCGCGCCGTGCGTCCATTAGCATTTCCTGCGGTTGCCTTAGTTCTGGCGTTTGTCGTGCTGTATTACGTTGAACACCTTCGATAAACTCGCGGCTCACTAAACGTGCTGCAAATTTTCGCTCAATCATCCCCGATTTCAGCCACCTGAGTCCGCGGCGCGCTAATGACCAGCACCACCGCCGTAAGTATCACCGCCGCCGCAATCGCCGTCCGCGTCGTGATGGTCTCCCCAGCTAGCATCCAGCCCAGAAAAAGCGCCACAACTGGATTGACAAAAGCATACGTCGCCACTTTCGAAGCCGTACTATTTTTAAGAATATACAGGTAAGCCGTAAACCCCATCCCCGACCCAAACACAACCAGGTAAATCAGCGCCATCCACGAGCGCCCCGAAATCGCCGCCACATGGACCGCACGAAATTCCCCCGAAACTACCGCGGCAATCCACAGCGCCGCAGCACCCGCCAGGCTTTGCATCGCCACCACCAGCAGCGGCGACGCCGGCATACTCCGCTGTTTGGAATACAACGACGCGCAGGCCCATACAAAAGAGGCAACCACCAGCACGCCCGTCCCCACCAGGTCAATCCGCCGCGCCCCTCCCAGCTTCGTCGGCCCCACCAGCAGCGCCATCCCCACGAATCCCAGCACCAGTCCCACAATCACGCGCGGACCCGGACGCGTACCTCGCGGCCTGAGCCAATCCAAAATTACCAGCCACAGCGAGATTGTCGCCACCAGCAGCGCCGCGATTCCCGAAGGCACCCGTTGTTCTGCCCAGCTCAGCCCCCCGTTGCTGATGCATAGTAGCGACACACCCGTCACCGCGGCAGTCCACCAATGCGCGGCCGTAGGCCGTATTCCCGTCTTGACCCGCAAAATTGGGTACAGAATCAGCCCCACCAGCGAGTGCCGCATCGCCGCCATCGCTAGCGGAGGAATCGTCTCAATGGCGATCCGTATTCCGAGGAACGTCGATCCCCACAAGATATAAACAGCCGCGAAAGCTAGCGGCACCCAGCGCGCCGGTTTCGCGCGTAAAGATTCGAGTGGTGTGATTGGACGTTCAATTTCAGTGCAGGTGGGAGCCATTCCGTAGGGTCTACCTCTACAAGTATCTGTGCCGCCAGCTCGGCGTCCAGCACCATATTGGTTCCCAGAGCTGTCACGTATTTCAACATCCCCGCCGTGTCTCCGTCTATCCGCATTCGGTCAGCGAATCGAGTACTATTACTAAGTGTTTCAGCTTAGGACAACCGCCGAAATTTCTGCTGGTTGACTCATACCCTGTGCGGTGGCATCTTAGCGACCCGATCTTAAGCCTGTGGATAACCATCACTTAAATCGGTCGGCTAGGCAATTAGCAGCGTCTCTGAAGTCTGAGGGAGAGATGAGCGCTACCAATCTCGCACTTTCAGTTGCACCGTTAACGCAACCCACTGAGCCTGCCGCCACAACTGGCCCAGCACTCTGCTGCAAGTCTTTACTTCCCGCTGAGTTGCCGCGACGCTTTATTCGCGTACCAACTCACGCCGTCGGCGTGCATCCGGAGCATCGCGAATACCCCCGCGCCAGCCTCAAGCTGCCATTAAAGCTTCACAGCGTCGACGGGATCGTTGAGGAGTTCCCGGTCACTCTGGTCACCCGCGATATTAGTTCCACCGGCGTCTATTTTCTATGCCCCAAGCAACTTCCCATGAACGCCGCCATCGGATTGCAAATAGTCCTGGTAAGCCGCCCTCTTGGCCAAGGCAACGTGGTCATGGCCAGCAACGCCCATGTGCGCCGCATTCATCACGCGGCCATGCCGGGCTGGTTTGGCATCGCCGCAAATTTTGATGATGTCTCCTTCGACCGCGACGACTTCATCCCTTCCCGCTTCCTGGGCGCCTAAACACCCGGCGCAACCTGCCGCACCTTACCTTTTCTCACACGCAACTCACCTTGCCTGCACTTGCTGCGTAGTCAACCTTGTGCCCGTTTAAAGTTTTTAGGTGCCGGCTACTTTGACTTTACCCCCCGGCTCTGTGATCTTGATGCCTCATGTCCCCCGCCAAGAAAAACGAAACGAAAAACCAAATCAAAGGCGTTCTCTTTGATTGGGATGGCACTTTACTCGATTCTTTCCACGCCGATTCCTCCGCTTACCTCGCCATGTTTGGCGAACTGGGCGTTGCCTGGGGTTTAGAAGAACTCTCTCAGCATTACTCTCCCAACTGGTACGACGTCTACCGTGCCGCAGGCCTCCCCAAGCACCATTGGGATGCCGCGGACGCTGCCTGGCGTAAGCATTATTCAGGCTTCCGGCCTAAGCTAATCCCCGGTGCTCGCAAGGTTCTCACCACCCTGGGCCGCCGCCACAAGCTTGGTCTGGTGACCAGCGGGGACCGCGACCGCGTTCTTCGCCAGCTCCGCGAATTTCGCCTCAGCAAGTCTTTTCATGCCCGCGTATGCAGTGGTGACACGGAGCACAAAAAGCCCCACCCCGGTCCCCTGAATTTCGCCCTTAAATGCATCGGCCTGGCAGCCGCGCAGTGCGTTTACGTAGGTGATTCACCGGAAGACGTCCAAATGGCCAAAAGCGCGCACGTGCGGGTCATCGGTGTTCTCGGTCCCTTCCCCACCGAAAAACGCTTGCGCGCCGCCAAGCCGGACCTGCTTCTAAATTCCCTCGCGGACTTACCCGCAGCTCTAAAGCAACTAGGGTCCTAACGGAGAGTTTCAGGATGGCGATTATTATTGCTTCGGTGGGCCGTTTGGTGCGGCACGTGGCGGCGCGGCGGTGGTTGGCGGCGCAGGAGCGGTGCCAGGTGGAGACGCCGGCGGTGCACCGCCAGACGGACTCGGCGCCGGCTTGGTCACGCTCTGGGCTGCGCCCGCAGGCTTAAAATCCATCCACTTGATCACCAGCCGCACCGGAATGTCGCCTTCTTTGGTGTGCAACGTATCGTCAGATCGCAAATAATTCGGAAACCAGTATTTCCCGTCCACATTTTCGCGATAAGTCTCAAACAACGAGAACGGCAATTGCGCGATTCCGCGCGTGTCGCCCTGCTCCGTCACCCACTTCCCATAAGTCTTCACCACTTCCAGGTATTGTGCATCCACCCACACCACGCCTTCGAAATACGCCTTGGCTCGCTCCACCGCTTTCGGTTTGACCTGAAAAATGTAGCAGTCCACTTCGTCTACTAACTCGCGCCCGATAAACTTCAAGTCGTACTTCGCCAGTTGCCCGCTGGTCAATGGATACGCAGGGATGCGATCCAGCGCATCCAAATCCTCCGGAGCAAGATAGACTCCCTGCAACGTCGATTGCGGTTTTTCGATGGCGCGCATCGCCACTCGACCGTCCGCCAACTTCTGATATTCCGTGACCCGCAAAAACTCCCCAATAGCCCCGCCATCAGGGCCAAATTCCTGTATGCGCACACTTTTGCGAAATCCATAGTTCGGGCGCGATTTCAGATATTCATCTTCCTTCTGTGAAAACCGCCGAATAATTTCTTCCACCGGCAACGAAGGCGGCGCCGGCGGCTCAGGCTCCGTGCCAATCCGGCTGACATGATGCTCCGCCGGCGCCTCCATCGGCCCCTGCGGACCTTCCTGGGCCCGCAAGCCCTTCGCCGCGACGCCGAATGGCACCGCCACGGCAACTAAATGCACCAAAAATCGCTGTAATAATTTCATGGCCCGCTTAGATGCGCACGATACGGCGAAATGCCGCTTCATCATCTCATTCATAACGCAACGCCACCATCGGATCGACGCGCATCGCCCGCTGCGCCGGAATCAAGCATGCCGCGACCGCCACCACAATCAGCAATATCGCCACAACGCCAAACGTGACCGGATCGGTTGCGCTAACGCCGAGAAGCTGGCTGCGCATGAACCGCGTCAGCGCCAGCGAGACTCCCACTCCAATCGCCACCCCGGTCAGCGTCAGTTTGAGCCCGTGGACAATCACCATGCGAAGCACTTTCTCACGGTCCGCGCCCAGCGCCATGCGAATCCCAATCTCGCGCGTCTGCTGAGAAACCACGTACGACATCACCCCGTAAACTCCTACTATCGCCAGCGCGAAGCCCAGTCCGCCAAAAATTCCCAACAAAACGCTTTGCGATCTCGGTGCCCCGGTATTCTCCTCCATCTGCTTCTCAATCGTTTTTATTGACGTTACCGGTCGGTCTTTATCCAGTGTCCATATGCGATCTTCTATCGCCGCAACGGTCGCCAGCGGGTCCGGCTTGGTGCGAAATATCAGAAATACTCCCGAAGCGCGTGGAGTTTGAATGAATGGTGAGTAAATTTCGGGTTTAGGCTCTGCTCCAGGATCGAGCTCCCGCACATTCCCCACCACGCCCACAATTTCTCCCCACACCGGTCGGTTCGCTTCTCGTCGTGCGGAGAGCCGTTTACCAACCACATCGAGCGAGCCGAAGACTTTGCGCGCAAACGAGTCGTTCACAATAAACACTGGAGATTTTTCTTTTCGATCATCGGTGTTGAAATCCCGGCCGGCAAGCAGCGGAATCCCCAACGTGCGGAAAAAATCCGGCTCAATCCGGTTATTGCGAGCCATTCGCTGGCCGGATTTTGTATCGTCGACGGACTGCTCCGTTTCGAATGTCGTTTCCGCCACGGAATCTCCCAACGGGAACACTAATCCGGCTGATGCCGCTACCACTCCCGGAATCGCACGCGAACTTTCCAGCACCTCTCGGACGAAGCGAGTCGACTGTTCCACGTTGGCAAAACGAAACTCCGGGAAATCCATTCGCATGGTGATCAAATGGTCGGGACGGAACCCTGGATCGACCCGCAGCATCCGAGCAAAACTTTGTATCGCCAGCGTTGCGCCAATCAGTAAAACAATCGCGAGCGCCACTTCTACAATCACCAACATCTGACGCAAGAAATTATGTCCTGTGCCAGGGCCAGCACCCCTGCCGCCCTCTTTTATGGCCACGCTCACGTCTTGCCGCGAACTCAACAATGCCGGCACGAAACCCGATAGCAACGCGGCCAGCAATGACGCTCCCAACGTAAACCAGACCACCTCGCTGTCAATGCGAATATCTTGGACGCGCGGAATTTCCGGCGGAAGAATCGCGCGTATTCCTCGCACCGTCCAAAGGGCCATGAAAAATGCGCACGCTCCTCCCAACAACGCCACCAGCACGCTTTCCACCGCCAGTTGGCGGAGCAACGCTCCGCGCGTAGCGCCAATCGCGGTGCGAATCGCGAACTCGCGGCGTCGCGCCCAGCCTCGTGACAAAAATAAGTTGCTTACATTCGCGCAGGCAATTAGCAGCACAAATCCTACGGAACAGAAAAGAACCAGCAATGGCTTCCGCGCGTCCCCTAACAAATATCTTCTTAACGGAGTGGCGCGAAAACTCCAACCCTTGTCCGCGCCCGGGTAAGCGGTTGCCAGCCGCGACGCGATGGCATCGAGTTCCTTCTGTGCCTGCGTAATGTCAGTGTGCGGCTTCAGACGCGCGAGAACGTTGAAGTCGTGATTCTGCCGCGATGTGAGTTGCTCTTGCGTCGGTATAAAAGGCGTCCATACCTTGCGATCGGTCGCGAAGTCCGTGCTCGACAAATCCGGCATCACGCCTATCGCCGTATATGTCTCGCCATCGAGCCGCAGTGTTTTTCCGATCGCGTTTGCATTGCCGCCAAATCTGTCGCGCCACAAAGAGTGGCTCAAAATCACAGTGTAGCTCCGCGGCTGCATATCCGAAGAGACAAATGTCCGCCCCAGCACTGGCTTGACGCCCAGGTCTGGAAAAAAATCTTCCGAAATTTCGGCCCCTTCGATTCGCCCCGGCTCACCGTCCCCGCTCATCTCCTTCGAAGACAATTGATAAGGAGACAGATTGGAAAATGAAGCGCCGCTGGCACGGATATCCGCGATGTCCGGCAACGATACGCCTAGATGCTCGAAATCAAACAGCGTGCTGCGCGCACAAAGATCCGCAAGTTGTGACGCATTGGGAAACGGCAACGGCCTCAGCAGTACCGCGTTGATCACGCTGAATATCGCGCTATTCGCCCCGATGCCCAGCGCCAGTGTCAGCACCACCATGATCGTAAAACCTGGGGAACGCCGTAGTGAACGCAGTCCGTAGCGCACATCGATCGCAAAATTCTCAATCGATCGCCATCGCCACACTTCCCGGATGTCCTGTGCAACCAACATCACGTTTCCAAATTCACGGCGCGCCGCGGCCTCAGCATCTTTTTTGGCCATGCCCTCGGCGATCAGCTCCTCCGTCCTCTCGTGCAGGTGTTCCTGAATCTCCGCCGAAAGATCGCTGTAAATCCTGCGCCGAGAAAACCACTGTGCAAACCAGTTCATGACTTTATCGCAGCCAGTACGCGCGTAATGCCTTCAAACATCTGCTCGAATCTTGAAATCTCGCGCTGCAGGTGTTTCGACCCCGCTGCAGTCAGCTTGTAGATCCGCACCCACCGGTTGGTGGAAGAAATCCCCCATTCCGCCTTTACCAGCTCCACTTTGAGGAGCCGCTGCAACGCCGGATAAAGCGACCCTTCTTCAATTTGCAGCAAATCATTAGACACCCGCTTGATGTGTTTCGCGAGCGCGTAGCCATGCAAAGGCTGTCTCCTCAGCGTGCGCAGAATCATCATCTCCAGCGCCCCCGGAAACAAATCCCGTTGTTCAGGTTTTCGCATTCCGCCTTCGCAAAGTCCGTTCAGGTTATTTTAATCAAGGCCTAGACCAACATAGCATCGCACCAAAGTCAAGTCCATGCTGCGCTGTTCTTTCGCGAAGGGTGCCCCATCCTCGATTTTTAGGGTGGGCGCTACTTTGCCCGGCCTGTTCGTTAATCACAACACCCCACTTTTTCGCATCAGCCTCCCCTCTGTTACAATTTTTTGATTCGTGACCGAGCCGAAACAAGCTAGAAAGTATTTGATCTCCGGCACTGTCCAGGGCGTTGGCTACCGCTACTTCACGCAGCGCGCCGCAGCCAAGATAAAAGTTGGCGGCTACGTAAAAAACCTGCGCGATGGCCGCGTGGAGGTGTATGTAATCGGCACCCCGCAGCAGCTTCGCGAATTGCGCACCCTGCTAGAACGTGGCCCGCGCTTTTCCAGCGTCACCGAAGTCCGTGAAGAAGTTGCTTCACCCGATCCCCAGTACGACCAGGTATTTGTGATTGGCCACGGCGATTGAACGATAGAGTCGCGAACTGCCGCCTTACCTCATTAGACTCGAGCGACAATAGGAGCCTTTGGATGGACGAATTAAAAAAGCTTATTCGCGAAGTGCCCGATTATCCGAAACCGGGAATCCTGTTCTACGACTTGACTACGCTGCTGAAAGATAAGCGCGGCTTTCACACCCTGATCGATCGCTTGTGCGAACACTACCATGGCCACACCATCGACGTCGTCGCCGGCATCGAAGCTCGCGGCTTTATTTTTGCTCCCGCACTGGCCTATCGCCTCGACGCCGGCTTCGTTCCCGTGCGCAAACCTAAAAAACTCCCCGCCAAATGCGCCAGCGTCTCTTACGCTTTGGAATACGGCACCGACACCCTCGAGATCCATGAAGACGCCATCAAACCCGGCGATCGCGTCATCATCTGCGACGATTTGCTAGCCACCGGCGGCACCGCCGCGGCCACCGCCAAACTCATTCAGCAATTGGGCGGCAAAGTAGGAGGCTTGGCCTTCGCCGTTGAGCTGACCTTCCTGAATGGCCGCTCCAAACTCCCCGGCCTCGACGTCTTTTCCCTGATTCAATACGACAAATAATTTCCCTGCTTCGCCGCGTCCGCGCAAGGCCACCTGAATTCACATATTGATCTGTGCAGGCACGTGCAAACGCCGTAGCCCGTGCGCTGTTTCTTTGAAATGCTTACGCAATCAGCGACAGCTTCATGGGCTGTGACTTTTTCTATTTCGTTTTGCCCGCTCGCTGCCGCAAAGCCTCAAACAAAACCACACCCGCCGCCACCGACACATTCAGCGATTTCACCGGCCCGCTAGTCGGCAGCGAAACCACAAAATCGCAACGCTTGCGCGTCAACTCATGCAAGCCTTTGCCTTCTCCGCCCAAAACAATTCCCACCGGCGAGGTGTAATCCACTTGTGTATACGTTTTATCGGCGGTCTCGTCGAGCCCAACAAGCCAGTAACCCGCTTCCTTCAACTCTTCCATCGCGCGCGCCAGGTTCGTAACCCTCGCAATCGGTAAGTACGCCAACGCCCCCGCCGACGCGCGTGCCACCGTGTCCGTCAAGCCCACCGCACGCCGCTCCGGTATCACCACTCCCTGCGCGCCCGCCGCCAATGCCGTGCGTATTATGGCGCCCAGGTTATGCGGATCTTCCACTCCATCGAGTAAAACAATTAACCCGCCGTGTCCCCCGGCTTTCGCGTGCGCCAGAATATCTTCAAGCGATCCCGCCGCCCGCGCCGCGGCCAGCGCAACCACTCCCTGATGATCCTTGGTATTGGCCAGCCGATCGATTTGTCCGCGATCCTCAAATCGCACCGGGATCCCGCGCCCGCGCGCCAGTTGCACAATTTCTTCCGTGCGCGTGTCCTGCCGCCCGCGCGCAATCACCACGCGATCTATCGCGCTCCCCGCTTGCAGCGCTTCACGCACCGCGTTAATTCCCGTCAACCGGTCAATTAGAGGACTCATGAAGCAGCCAGCCTATAGAAAAGATTAATCAAAATTCACAGCTCGCCATTTTTAATCCAGCGCAGCACAAAACTCCAGTATCCGCGCGCGCGCAGGTTTCACCGGCACAGCACAAGGCAACGCCGCAGCTTCATCAATCAGCAAAATCACGCGATCCAGTTCTCCCTCGCCCGCCCGTCCGGCCAACGCCAGCCGAATTGGATGAAACAAATCCCGGCTCCGCAAGTCCGAACCCTCTTTCATGATGGTGATTATTTCCTTGAATCGTTCCGAATCCAGCGCGTCACCGTCCAGCAGCAACAAAGCCAGCCGCCGCACTGCCTCCCTGGCCCCATAACGCGCCAGCACCGCATGGCTTTCCACTCGCTGTAGCACCTTCTTCGCGTCATAGTGGAAGATCAAATCGAGCAATTCGCCCAATGCCGCGCGATCGGCTACGTGCGATCCCAGCATGCCCGCCGCACGTTCGCACCATGCCTGCAACTCTGAAGAAAACTCTTCGCCCGCGATCCATCCGCGCCCACGAAGAATTTCCGCAACGTCAGCGCCGGTGAAGAGATTAACGACCACATCCCGATTTTGCCGCTCCGAAGTCATGTGCGAGGAAGTCTACACAACGCCCGGCGAAAGAGAAGAAAGATTCCAGACAAATTTGACCAATGGCTGAGCACAAATTCTCAAATTAAGATGGAAATACTTTTCCCAGTGCAGATTTAATTCCAAGCGCAATGAGCGCGGATTCTTCGGCGTTCAAAATAAATGGGGGGGCCAGAAGGATGTGATCGCCGCGCAGCCCATCGACGCATCCTTGCGTAGGATACGTGAGCACATTTTCTTCCAGAGCAGCCTGACGAATGCGTTCGGCAATATTTTGCGATGGCGCAAATGGTTCGCGCGACGTTTTGTCCCTCACGAATTCGACACCGATCAGTAAGCCCATCCCCCGTATATCGCCCACATTCGGATGCGATCGCAAAGACTCCAGATCGGCGAATAAAATTTCTGAAGTTGAAGCGACGCCTTCGAACAAATTGTGGGCTTCCAGGTAGTCAAGTACCGCATTGCCGGCCGCGCTGCAGACAGGATGCGCCTGATAAGTGAACCCGTGCTGAAAGATTCCAGAACCGCGTTCGAATGTTTCGACGACGCGGGCGGAGACTAGGACGGCACCAAGTGGCGCGTAACCGCTGGCGATTCCCTTCCCCACCAGAATCATGTCAGGTGCAGCATTCCAGTGTTGAATGGCGAAGGGCTTTGCGGTGCGTCCCATTCCCGACATTATTTCATCGGCGACTAGCAGAATTTTATTTTCACGGCAAATTTCTCCAACCCGCTCGACGTAGCTAGCACTCGGCACAGCCGCGCCAAGAGTCGCGCCAACCACCGGCTCAAAAATAAATGCCGCTGACGAACTGCCGAGTGGCCCGCGCAGAAATTTGTCCAGATCGTTCGCGCAAGCCAGTCCGTAATACTCGTCCTTTAAATTGCCGGCATGGTGATATGCGAAGCATTCGGAGACGTGCCCCCATTCGGGGAGCAATGGTTGATAAGGAGCGCGGCGGGTGAAATTACCGCTTACAGACATCGCGCCGAGTGTGCTGCCGTGGTAGCTCTGTTGCCGCGAAATCACCCCGTACCGCTGCGGCTCGCCGTATTCCAGATGATATTGCCGCGCAAGCTTGATCGCCGTTTCGGTGGCTTCCGAGCCGCCGGACGTGAAGTAAACGCGGCCGCCATTCTGAAAATTTGCGGGCGCAAGTTGTAAGAGACGTGCGGCCAACTTCTCCGCCGGAGCAGAATGGAATTGCGAAGTATGCGCGAACGCGATCTGCGAGGACTGTTCCGCCATCGCTCGGCCAATCTCGGCCACGCCGTGCCCGATGTTGACCACTGCAGCTTGGCCAGCAGCATCAAGAAAGCGCCGTCCATCCGAGGAAATGATCCAGCAGCCTTCCCCGCGGACAGCTACGGGATAATCCTTTCGAAAATTTCGCGGGAAGATGCTGGAGTCGCTCGGCATGGTGGATTGGTACGGAATTGTAACAGACAGAATTCGGGACATAGCTCGGGATGCGACGAACACGCGAGCGATATGAGTAGTTGTGCTACGCTGGCGGCGTTTTTGGCGAACGAAAGATTTAGCGCCTCGCTTAATTACAAAAATTGTATCGATGGAGCGTCATTGGCGGCAGAGTCTGGCAGCGGTTTGGTTCGCACCATCGGCCGCTGGAGCCTGGCGGCGTTAATTGTAAATTCCGTGATCGGCGGCGGTGTTTTTGGTTTGCCCAGGGTCGTGGCAGGCGGCTTGGGAAAGTATGCTCCCCTCGCGTACTTGGTGGCGGCCGCGGGCATCGCTCTTGTGGCCGCGTGCCTGAGCGAAGTCGCCTCGCAATTCAGCGAAACAGGCGGCCCGTATCTTTACGCGCGGACGGCGCTCGGAAGATTCTGGGGAATTCAAATCGCCTGGATGACGTGGTTATCGCGACTCGCGGCGGCCTCTGGCACCGCCAATCTTTTTGCCACTTATCTTGGGGAGTTTATCCCACGCGCGGTGCAGCCCGTCTATCGCGTGACGATTCTGTCCGCGTTAATCGGAATATTGGCGGTAATCAATTATCGCGGAGTGCGATCGGCCACTCGCGTCAGCGATTTCCTGACCAGTATAAAAATATTTCTTTTGCTGATTTTTATTGGCGCCGGACTTGCATGGTTAATCACGCACGGCCAGGTCGTGGCGGCGCCGCTGACCCACACGGTCACCCTTCAGGATTGGCTTGGCGCAGTTCTGGTGCTGGTCTTCGCTTACGGCGGATTTGAAGCGGTCTTTTTCGCCTCAGGAGAAACGCGCGACCCGCGCAAAGACTCTGCCGCGGCGTTATTTTATGCGCTCGCGCTGGTCACCGCGATTTACACCTTGGTGCAGGCGGTGATCAACGGCACGCTGGCCAACCCTTCTGGAACCGAGCGTCCGCTTGCGGAATCGGCGCGTCACATTTTCGGGAACGGGGCTGCGGCAGCGATTGCCTGCGGCGCGCTGGTGTCCATCTACGGATATTTGGGCGCCAATATGCTGCACACCCCGCGATTGACATTCGCATTGGCGGCGCGCGGAGATTTTCCCCAATTTTTTGCGGCTGTGCATCCGAGATTTCGCACTCCGCATGTGTCCATTCTCGTTTACACGGTTTTGCTGCTGGGCTTTACACTGGCGGGAAACTTTCGATGGAATATTACTCTTTCCGCGGTGGCCAGGTTGCTGACCTATGCTTCATTTGCCGTGGCGCTGCTGGTATTGCGAAAAAAACGCCCGCACGCTGATGCGTTTCGCGTGCGCGGTGGTCCTCTCATCGCGATATTGACACTGGCGTTTTGTGTGGCGTTGTTTATGCAAACGCCGCTCAACAATTTGTCCATCGTCCTCGGCGTCATCGCAATTGCGGCGCTCAACTGGCTGCTGGTGCGCAATAAGGACGCGACTCCTCAGTCAGGGGCATAGTCCAAATTGGAGAGACTGTTTCTTCAGGTCATGAGTTCTCGCGTAGAACTTCTATGGGCGCCAGCGTGAGAGGATTTCTTGTTCGCGTGCTCACGAACTGCGGAGGGATCTGCGTATGACCATGACGCGTACTGGCGATGCCTGGATGCCGGCCGACGAATATGGCCGAACTCTGCCGAAATTTTCGGTAAACCTGCTGGTGCGAGATTTATCGAGATCGCTTTCTTTTTACCAACAGGTGCTGGGAGCTACAGTCCGTTATAGCGATGCCGATTTCGCGGCGATGGTTCTGAATGGAGCGGAGTTCATGTTGCACGCCGACCATACCTACGACCATCATCCCTTGTATACGCGGCTGCAAGGCGCAGGAAAACGCGGCAGCGGAGCAGAGCTTCGCGTGATGGGCATTGATCCCGACGCACTGCAAAAGCGCGCGGAGGCCGCCGGCGCGGTCATTCTGCAACCGGTGGCGGATTTTCCGCACGGCTGGCGCGACGTAATTCTCGAAGATCCCGACGGTTACATTTGGGCGGTGGGCATGCCGTTGAAAAAATGATCCGCATTAAGCCGATAAAACCGGCAGACGTTCGCTTCAGCCCACACATCGGACTTTCCCGTTACGCCGTGCGCCGCGCCTAAACGAAGGCATAAGTCACCTATGTCTTGGCATCGAGCATTAAATCGTGACACCATCCGAAGCCCTGTAGAATATATTTCTAAGTGACTTATAAGGAGAACGCATGAAACTGTCGGCGCTGCGGTGCGGATTTGTGGCCATGGTGTGTTGCGGGGCGTGTCTTGCCACGTTCGCGCAAGATGCCACCGATAAACGCCCGATCACTTTTGACGATCTAAGAAGTATGCATCGCGTCGCGAGCCCCACAATTTCGCCCGATGGCAAATGGATAGCTTATTCCGTGGCCACTCCCGACATGGATGCCAACCGCAACGCCAGCAATATCTGGGTAGTGCCTGCAACCGGCGGCGCGGCAATACAACTGACGCAGAGCGGCCACGATTCCGCTCCGGCATGGTCGCCGGATAGCAAGTCGCTGGCATTTATTTCTTCGCGCGAAGGAAATTCCCAAGTGTACCTGCTGTCCATGGAAGGGGGCGAAAGCCATGCGATTACTCATACGGCCGGCGGCGCGGATTTAGTGAAATGGTCGCCAGACGGAACGACGATTGCCTTTACGTCACCGGTTTACGTGGATTGCAATGACGATAGCTGCAACCGTGCACGCGACGCGGAAAAAGAAAAAACCAAAGTGAAGGCCCGAGCCTACGAGCAGCTTTTATATCGTCATTGGACGCACTGGTCGGAAGGAAAGCGCAGTCATTTGTTCGTTGCGCCAGCGGATGGAAGTGGAACGCCGCGGGATTTGACCACCGGTGCAAATTACGACGTGCCTCCCGATGAACGCGGCAGCGCGGACGATATAAATTTTTCGCCGGACGGAAAAGAGATTTGTTATACGGCAGTACCTGACAAGGTGGAAGCGCTGAGCACCAATGGAGAACTGTTTATTGTGCCGGTCAGCGGCGGCGAACCGAAAAAAATCACCACAAACCCGGCATTCGACGGGAACCCGGTGTATTCGCCGGATGGGAATTACATCGCGTACCACGCGCAGTTCACCCCAGGATATGAGGCTGACCGGTGGCGGGTCATGCGCTACGACCGGCACACGGAAAAAATTCAGAATCTAACCGAGAAATTCGATCGCAGCGCGGAAGGCCTGGCGTGGTCACCGGATAGCAAGACAATTTACTTCACCGCCGAAAACGAAACGCTTTCGCCAATTTATGCGCTCGACGCGAGCGGCACAGCGGAACCCAAGAGAGTTGTGGCTGAAGGCTTCAACACCGCCGTCTCGATCAGCCGCGATGGAAAGATGGCGTTCGACCGCACCACCCTGACGATGCCGGCGGAGGTGTTCGTAGCGGCGGGCAACGCTTCGAATCCCCAGCAACTGACGCATCATAATGACGCTTTGCTGGCCAAGCTCGATATGAATGCGCCGGAAACTTTCTGGTTTGAAGGAGCCGGCGGCTCGCGCGTGCAAGCGATGCTTGTTCGACCGCCGAAATTTGACGCCGCGAAAAAGTATCCGCTGCTGGTGCTGCTGCACGGCGGGCCACAAACGATGTGGTCGAATGCCTGGGGCTACAGATGGAACGAGCAGATATTTTCCGCCGCGGGTTACGTAACGCTGATGATCAACCGCCAGGGGTCAACCGGTTACGGCCAGAAATTCACCGATGAAATCACCAATGATTGGGGCGGCCAACCCTATGTCGACGTGATGAAGGGCGTGGATTACGCGCTGACCCATAATAAATTTATTGATGGCTCGCGTATGGCCGCCGCGGGGGGTTCCTACGGCGGATTTATGGCCGACTGGATCGCCACGCACTCGGGGCGCTTCAAAGCCATCATCAGCCACGCGGGTGTTTACGATCAAGTCTCCATGTACGCTACCGAAGAACTGTGGTTTATCGAGCATGATATGCAGGGAACCCCATGGAGCAATCCGGAAAGCTACAAGAAGTGGTCGGCCTCCACATTCGCCGGCGAATTGGGAAAATACAAAACGCCGACGCTGCTGATCGCCGGCGAAAATGATTTTCGCGTGCCGTACACGCAGTCATTGGAATTTTTCAATACGTTGCAACGGCAAGGCGTCCCATCCAAGTTAGTAATTTTCCCGGACGAAGGCCACTGGGTACTGAAGCCGCAGAATTCGCAATTCTGGTACAAAACTTTTCTCGACTGGCTGGCAATTTATCTGAAGTAAAAACTGAAAGTAAACTGCGCCGATCAGGCCGTGGACAATCGACGAAACGCGCGACGCGCAAACCTAAATAAATGGAAGATCAGAAAAGCAGACAGAATCAATAGCGCGCCCACCACGATAGCCGTGGCCAGCGGATGCGCGCTAGCCATCCAGGTAAGCCACACGGCTAGCAAATCTTCGCCAAAACTTAAAATCCAATTACTGAGCGGCTCGGGGCTGGTGTTTACCGCTGCGCGAGTCGAGGCTTTCGCGCTGTGCGAGGTGAGCGCCACACCACCCGCAAGCAATGCGGCAGCCCAGCGCCATTCCGGCGATACATCGCCGACCGAGGCATAAGCAAGCAGCGCTGCTGCTGGCGGGCGAATGAATGTATGAATGGCATCCCACAGGGTGTCGATATACGGCACCTTGTCGGCAAAGAATTCGACGAAATAAAGCACCGCCGCAATTCCCAAAACCAGTGGGTGCGAAAGAATCTGGAGCGATTTTGACAAATGAATAAAGCCATACCGCTGCAGAAGCCCCAGGGTGAGGATCGTGGCGTAGAGATTCAAACCGGAAGAATATCCGGTACCCAGAACGGACCCGAGCGCATTGAAAATATTCATGGCACGCTTGCGGAACGCGATTGGAGTTTAGCAAGCACTTTGGAAATGTTATAGAGGAAGGCTAGTGAATCGCTGGCCGTGAACTCCGAGTGAAGACTTACGGCACAAAAAAAGCTGGCCCGAAACTCGGGCCAGCTTGATGGACTTCTCCTACAGACACCCTGTAACAAAATATAAAATAATTAAACCGAACCAGCGCCGCGGCTCTTGTCGCGCCGAACATTTTCGTCGCGCTGCGCGGCGTTGTCGTCCGAAAAAGAATTGCCCCAATCATTCACTTGCCGTTCAGCTTCATCTTTGGCAATGCCATAGCGTTCCTGGACCAACCCGACCAGCTGGTCTCTTTTCCCGCTCAGCATCTGCAGATCGTTATCCGTTAGTTTGCCCCACTTGGTCTTAGCTTTGCCTGCATACTGCTTCCATTTGCCTTCGATTTGATCCCAGTTCATTGAAGCCTCCCTATTTGGTTCTGTGATTGATTAAATCAAAACAGCAAGGCACCACCTAAGCAGACCACACCGCCGGTAATCGGGAAATACAGCATTTGGTTTATGTGCGGTGGCCACCTCTTGTAGGTTTTTAACGGCACAAAGATTGGCACTTCTTTGACCGCTGACCAACCCACTCAGGCAGCGTAAATTGCTACACGATGCATTCGCCCGCCCTAAAGGGTTATAGGTATGGAGCCTTAGTCGCATATCACGTACAAGGTAACGGGACTCTCCAATAACTTATATTGAAACTCCAAGGTACACGTGTGAGGAGCGGCGCTGGGCGTAAGTTGCGAGGTATCACGATGCGCGGCACTAACGGAAGACATGCTAGATGAACGCGAGAATGCTCCTTGGCATAGCCCTGATCGCGATTGGCATTATCGCGCTGGTGTATCAAGGTTTTACTTACACGACGCACAAGAAGGTGCTCGACATTGGTCCGATACAAGCAACCAAGGAAGAACATCGGACGATTCCGGTTCCCCCCGTAATTGGCATCATTGCGGTGATTAGCGGAGTGGCGGTTTTAGCCCTCGGGCGCGGCAAGTAACAATTCAATTTAATGGAGGAAACAAAGATGAAAAAATGGACCTTTGCAATGGCAGCAATGCTGGCATTCTCAACGCTCGCAGTGGCGAGACCGGCCAGTGAAAAAGAGGAAAGAGAACGGCTGGCGAACGCCGGCAAAGTAATGAAAGAGATCCTGGACGTCCCCGACAATATTCCGCAAGACGTTGTGGACAAGGCGCGCTGCGTAGTGGTGTTGCCATCGGTGGTTAAGGCTGCGTTCGTGGTAGGTGGAAGCTATGGCCGCGGCGTGATGGTGTGCCGCAGAGGCAAAGACTTCAGCGGACCCTGGGGCGCGCCGGCGATGATGGCGCTGGAAGGTGGTAGTGTGGGTCTCCAGATCGGTGGACAAGCGACCGACTTCGTAATTCTGGTGATGAATGATCGCGGATTGAGCAGCATGCTCCACAGCAAGGTAAAGCTCGGGGGCGACGCCAGCATAGCGGCGGGACCCAAGGGCCGAACTGCTTCGGCGGAATCGGATGTAACGCTGCGAGCGGAGATGCTCAGCTATTCTCGTTCTCGCGGAGCGTTCGCTGGTGTGTCGCTGGAAGGCTCGACTTTGCGGGCTGATGGCGGAGCCAATGAAAAGCTGTACGGCAAGGGCGTAACTGCCGCGGAGATCGTGGAGGAAGGAAAGAGAGACACTCCCGAAGAAGGGCGTGAGCTGGTTTCCACGCTGCAACACACATCACCTCATCTGCAGAAGTAAATAACGGACAGCCAGTCCCGGAATGGAGCGAGGGCGGAGAATCTCCGCCCTTTTGCTTTTAAATCGCATGGTTCACTCTTAACTTTAGCGGTCTAACACAAGCGGTACTGTTCGTTAGCCTACAAAATTCTTAGCGGCTGGGTACACGTTCCTCTGTATTGTTCATTCGCACGCCAGCCCCTACCTTCAACATAAGCTCCGGCACGCAAAGCGGAGAAGTCCCTGCTCTCGTAACTTCTGACGTCCCCCCTGGCCGAGAGTGAATCACAAATTTTAGGGGTTGTTCGAGGAGCCTGCAGACATGAAAAACGAAGTCTTATCTTCGGAAGACAAACTGATCGCCATGGCGCGGCGTGGAAACCACGAAGCCTTCACTGAATTGGTGCAAAAGCATTCCGGGAAAATTTATGGCGTGTCGCTTCGCATGCTGAAGAACCGCGAAGACGCCGAGGACAACGTACAAAACGTTTTGGTGAAGGCTTATTACAACATCAGCCGCTTCGAGGGCCAGTCGCAATTTTCTACCTGGCTTTTTCGCATCACCATCAACGAAGCACTCATGAAATTGCGCCGCCATAAGCCAGAACGGTTTGTGAATCCGTCGGAGACGGGGCAAGTCGGTGGGACATTCGCAAATTATCCGGAGATTGAAGACCAGCGCCAGAACCACGAACGCGAATACATCAATCGCGAGCTGGCCAGTAAAGCGCTGCAATGTTTGAATCCTTCGCTTCGCCATACCTTCGTGCTGCAGAAAGCTGAAGGGTGGACGAATCGCGAACTCGCACGGGCCATGGGCATCACGGTAGAGACAGTGAAATCGCGGGTCTTCAGAGCGCGAACCCGCTCGCGACGGCGGCTCGAAGTGCTCGCCCGTACACGGCCGTTAGTGGCATACAGCGCGTAAGCGCGAAAGTAGGATACTCGGAGTCGTAGCGAATCTCAGACTGCGCTGGTCTCCAAGGGCTTGGCTTCGGTCATACACTCGACAACCGGGATTGTGGCTCGAACCACCGTGCCACGGGAGCGGCGCTCAACTTCCAGTGTGCCGTCCAACTCCGCCAAACGTTCCCGCATCCCCGCGAGACCCACGCCAGAAGCCAGCCCGGAGCGAAAGCGCGTAACCACCTCCGGGGAGATCCCTTTGCCATCATCGATCACGCACAGGACTACTTGTCCGTCGGCGCAGGTCAGAACAATTTCTATAGACTTGGCGCTCGCGTGCCTGTGAACGTTCGTCAACGATTCTTGCAGTACGCGAAACAATGCCAGCTCCACTTCTTTTGGCAAACGATTGCTGATGGGGTCTAAATGCAAGCTCACTTTTAAAGCGCAACGTTTTGCAAACCCATCTGCGTACCAACGCGTCGCCGATTCAAGACCGACCTCATCCAGTAGTGGGGGATGAAGCAAATGCGAGATGGTCCTTACCTCCACCATGGAACGCTCGGCCAGGTCTACCGTTTCGTGCAACAGCTTTTCGTGCGTTGCAGACAAATTTGCGCGAGTGCCCAGCAACTGCTCCAGGTTGATTTTTAAACCCGCCAGATATTGCCCAACGCTGTCATGCAATTCTCGAGCGATTCTGCGCCGCTCGGCATCCTGCAGGTCCAGAATGCGCGCGCTAAGCGCACGCGAGGAGCGAACGTTTTCGCGCTGCATGTGTTCCAGGTCCTGGGTTCGAGCGATTTCTCTATTCAGCAAACGAAAATTGTAAGCAAGAAAACCTAATGCCGCGAAGACTGCCAGAGCAAGAACAACCGCAGTGCGCCAAAATAAGCGATTCCAGGTACCCAGGCGTTGGTTCAGAAGTTTAATTTCCTCTTCATCCATACTGCGTAGTACGCCATTCACCCGAGACTCCTGTGGATCGAAGTTGCGAATTGAAGCTGACTTGCCGGGCGAAATGGAGGATGGCGCTACGGCGGATACCGCGATGCTTTGCAGTTTCGCGATGTAATTTTTGACCAAAGATTCGAGCTCACTCAGACGCTGTTGCTGCTGAGCGTTGTCCGCGGTCAATTTGCGCAGATGTTCACCAGCGCTCGAGAGGTACTCGGAATGTTGGCGGAATTGCTGCAGCTGGGATTCGTCTCCGGAGCCTCCGTAGGCCAGTGCATCGCCACGAATTTCAGCTAGATGGGTCTGGAGATTCTGTAACTCGCTGCGGACGTCATAACTGTGCAACAGCCAATTGGTGCTGTTACTGACCCCACGCTGGGTCAGAAACGCGGCTACAGCAATAATCGCAACGATAAAACATCCGAAGACTACGCGAGTTAGAGAAGCAGGACGAACAGACTCAAGCCGCGGCGCTTTTTCGCTTGCAGCTAATGCGACACTATCCTCGACCATTGTACTCCGACGCAGGAGTCGAAATCACTCGGATCGTGACCACACTACGTCTTTGGTATATCACACGTGGGAACAAAATCGAACATGGCGATACATTATCGGAACTTGCGGCGAGCAAATCGAACCGGGAGCGGGTGGCCACGCGGCCCACGCTCCTAGTTCGCTAATCTTAGTGACGGGAAGAAGTGGCCTTCTGTCCCTTGACTTCCATTTCGTTCACCACCTGCTTGACGTTGGGCACGCCATTGGCGACTTGTTCGATGGCCGAGCGACGCGCTGGCGTCCCGGCGTCACCCTTTAGTGTCACCACGCCATTTTTGACCGTGTCGTGGACGCCCTTATCCAATTTGCGCTTTACCAGCGCGGCATCGAGATTTTTTTCGATGGCTTTGTCGAGGTCGGAGTCCACCGCTTTTGCGGCGCTCTCATCTCCGGGAGGCCGAACCGCGATAGTGTTGGCTACCACTTGCCCGCCGACGGCCTGTTTTGCGAGAGACTCCGCTTGCGCCTTATCGCTCTCCGAAGCTGCCGTGCCCGCTAGCGTGACTACGCCTTTATCACGATCCTGAGTGACGCTTACATCTTTGTAACCGGATTGGTCCAGCGATTTGCGGACGCTGTCCGTGACATCCGGCGATTTAGTCGGGGTGTTCGAACAGCCCAGCAAACCCGCGACCATCAACACAGGAACGAGGGTCAAGATTGATCTAAGCGATTTCATATCTCTCCTTGAATTACGCAAGTTCTTACCCATTCAGCCGGTGTTGCATCGACACTTTACCGGGGAAGTCCGACTGTGCGCGGTAATGTGCCTGTCTCTGTCGTCCGGTTCAATAGGGGATTACACGTAGAACCGCCTGTGACTAAGGGTAAGAAAAAATTGAAGGAAAAATTTCAGACCGCGGCCGGGGATAGCTTCCAAACAGGTCAAACTGCAAAGGCCCTGCAGGGCTACCGTGTGCAGTCACTCCCTTGCTTGAGGGAACACCGGCCGCAGATTTTCTAGTCAGCGTAAAGAATAGTCGCTATTGCGTGCGACGTGGTATCCAGCAAAGACCGTAGAAGAAGCCCGAAGTTCATTTGCTGAACACGCACGAAATTCGAACAAAAAATGCGCATGTACCACGATGTACCGATTGTTGGGGGGCGGACGGTAGGCGATGCTGCCTTTTTAGTATTTAAGGAGGAATTTATGCCGCGTTTGCACGCCGCTGAACCGAACTGGCCCGGCCCCGAGGAACCTGTGCCGCAACCCCCGCAACCGGAGCTGCCTCCTAAAAAACCTTTCGAGCCGGAATTGCCATCGCCCGATCCCGGCCGCGCTCCTTTTCCCGGCCCAGGGCCAACTGACCCTGGAGTGCCACGACCTGTGGCCATTAGCCCCGCGCGTGGCTTGACGCGCTTTCAATAAACACGGAATCGCGAATAAAAAATAGATCAAAAAAGGCAGACAGGGGAGGTCCTGAAAATCGGTCCCACTTATAACCTCGGAACGTCAATTCCCAGCGCTGTAGCCAACGCGATTTGATGATCCTGCTCTTCAATTAAGATTTCGCGGATCAACTCCGCGGTCGCAAATTCGCCAAGCTGTTCGCACTGCCGAATCCGCGCCCGGTAGTTAGTTATCGTCTCGTTTTCGTTGTTCAGATCGGCGCGTAACATCTCTTTATTGTCGTCCGTGGACTTGACCGGCTCCGGTTGCACCGTGGGAGTGCCGCCCAGATAATCTATTTGCTTGGCAACGGTGAGCGCGTGCTGCAATTCTTCGCCCGCATGTTTTTCCAATTCGCCCGCAATATTCATGTATTCGGCGCCTTTCAGCACCTGGGAGTACACCACATACGCGATAATCGCTTGGAATTCGCGCGCCAAATCTCCGTTCAAACTCTTGACAAGATCTTCGCGCGTGCCGGTGTCAGCGGGGCCCGGATTCTGTTTAGTGGTGGCCATTTGAATCCTCCTGAAATTTAGAAATACGCTTTTGCGGCTCTAGTTTGTATGCGGACAAAAGAAAAGTCCACGGCCCAGGCGTTCGTCTCGCGTACAAGCTTGCTAATTGTTGTTGAAAATGGATTCTTGCGCAGCGCGAGCATCAATCGCGGGACTTACGTAAGTGCCTTCCCCGATTACAACATTCAGGGCGCGCACCAGTTCGTTTTCCGCGTCCGATTTCAAAACGTAACCTCTGGCTCCCGCTCGAAACGCGCTGCGCACAAATTCCGAGGAAGAATGCAAGGTGAGCAACAAAACTTTAGTTTCCGGCAGCACATCGTGGATAATGCGCGTTGCTTCGAGTCCATTCATGCCTGGCATGGACACATCCATGATGACTACCTCAGGCGCCAACTCACCGGCAAGCCGAATAGCGTCTTGCCCGTTGTCGGCTTCCCCGCATAGGTCCCACTCAGGATAGCTACTCAATATCCCTTGGACGCCGCGGCGTATCACAGCATGGTCATCGACCACTAAAACGCGTGGCATAACTCTCCACACAGTTACAAATATCAGCTACAAACTTTCTGGACTGCCGCTTCAAACCTAGACACTGCATGCGTCTTGATTCGTACATTCGATCAGCCAGCAGTTTTTACGCCTCGATAATTTGGTTTCTAACCGCGTAACGAACCAATTCGCTCACCGAATGTAATTCCAGCTTCCTCATGATATTTGCGCGATGTGTTTCCGCGGTTTTTACACTGATGCCCAGCGACACGGCCACTTCTTTGCTGCTCTTCCCTTCCGCAAGTAATTGCACTATCTCCCGCTCACGAGAGGTGAGCCGGTTGCGAATCACCGCGTCGGGATCCGGAGGCGCGGCATGAGGGCGAACAAATCCATCGAGCAACATATCGGCCGCTCGCGCAGTAAAAAAAGGTCGGTGATTTGCCAGCGCTTCGACAGCCGCCACCAAATCACGGTCGGCGTCGGACTTCATGATGTACGCGCGCACGCCCGCCTCGACGATTTCGCGAACCAGCTGATCCGAAAAATGAAGCGTGAGAATTAGGATTTCCGTCTTGGGAAGACTTTTGCGAATCTTTCGAGCAGCTTCCAGTCCATTTAAATCGGGCATGCTGATGTCCATCACCACCACATCAGGTCTCAACTGCTCGGCCAGCATCACCGCCTCGCGTCCGGTTTTCGCCTCGGCACAAACTTCCCACCCCGAGCGTGAGGTCAGCAGTTCTTTGAGACCACGCCTGATAATGTCGTGATCATCTGCTACCAAAATTCGCAATGTGTTTATCTCCTGTTCGTAAAGAAATCTGACCAAGGTTATGAGAAGCGCCCGTCAAACGCTGAAACGTCTCCTTCATCGCCGAGTATCTAACTCAAATAGATAGTTGTCCGCATCCCATTGAAAAGAAATACTGTTTAAGCTGTATGCGGACAGACGTTCTCTACCAGAAATCAATTCCCGTTTGCTCCCATTAAAAGAGTCAGTGAGCAATAACCCGCATTTAAATACACACTTACACCGATTGTGCTCGCTCCCCTAAAACGGTCCAATGCGCCTCGGAGGGCAGAAATGCTAACTATTCTAATAGTGCTGCTTTTGCTTCTCGCACTCGGATCATTTCCCGCGTGGCCATACAGCCGCGAATGGGGCTACTACCCCAGCAGCGGCCTGGGGCTTGTGGTGGTCATCCTGGTGATATTGCTGCTGCTCGGAAGAATTTAGCGCAACCGTAATTGATTCAGGCAAAGGCGCGGATGCGTAATGTTTTTCCCTCGCCGGGTTCACACTAGTTTCCAAACAGGAGAATCCGGCTTGGCTACCGCCCCAAAATCCGCAATTATAAAACCCCCTAAAAACAAGATCGAACCCCAAGCGCGCAGAATCACCACGCCTGCCCAGGATCCGGACTCCTTTGCAGAAAATCTGGCCTGGGTAGGACCCGGTCTGGTCACCGGCGCGTCGGACGACGACCCCAGCGGAATCGCGACCTATTCGCAGGCGGGCGCGCAGTTCGGCTTTGGCACGCTTTGGCTGACGCTTTTTTCTTATCCCCTCATGTGCGCGATACAGGAAATCAGCGCGCGCATTGGTCGCGTCACGGGAGTCGGAATAGCGGCCAACATCCGCAAAGCGTATCCACGGACGGTGGTTTATGCCATTGTGGCCATGCTGCTGGGCTCCAGCATTTTTAATCTGGGCGCCGACCTGGGCGCCATGGGCGAATCGGCTCATATGCTGCTTGGAGGTCCGGCGTGGATCCACTTGCTGGTGATGGGATTAATTTCCATCTTGCTGCAAATTTTTGTGCCCTACACACGCTATGTGAAATATCTAAAGTTTCTCGTTTTGTCGCTGATGGCCTACGTAGTGACGGCCTTTCTGGTGCATCTCGATTGGCCGGCTGCCTTGAGGGCCACACTAGTGCCCCCGATAAAAATGTTTCACGGCAATTATCTGACTATGGTGGTCGCGGTGTTAGGTACCACCATCAGCCCGTATCTTTTTTTCTGGCAAGCTTCGCAGGAGGCCGAGGAGATACAGGTTCGGACGGAAGACAAACCGCTAAAACACGCCCCTGCACAGGCTCCCAACCAATTGCGCAGAATCAGAATTGACACCTACGCGGGTATGGCGGTGTCCAACGCGGTAGCATTTTTTATTATGTTAACGGCTGCGGCTACGCTGCACGCGCATGGCGACACCGCCATTCAAACTGCGTCGCAAGCGGCCAGCGCGCTGGAACCCCTGGCGGGCCGCTTTGCCTATGCGCTTTTTGCCACGGGAATTATCGTGACGGGTTTATTGGCTGTCCCCGTGCTGGCCGGAGCCGCGGCTTATGCCGTTGGCGAAGCCATGCATTGGCGCGTTGGGCTGGAAGTGAAGCCGGCACGCGCGACAAAATTTTATCTTACGTTGGGAGTCGCAACGCTGGTGGGCTTGGCACTAAATTTTGTGCACTTCGACCCCATCAGATCGCTGTTTATCGCGGCGGTGATCAATGGATTGTTAGCCGCGCCGGTGATGGCCTTGATGATGCTCATGACCCGCAGCCGAAAAATCATGGGAGAGTTCACCCTGCCGCTTTACCTGCAGGTCGCCGGATGGTTTGGAACGATCGCCATGTTCGGAGCATCGCTGGCTTTTTTGATTGCCAGCCTGAAATAGAAACCGCCGCTGGCCTCTCTAGAGCCCAACGGCGGTTTGTTCTAAATTTTATCTCAAATGTTTTACGATGCTTTTACAGTCAGCTCGTTCTGTACTTTGTCGTTTCCACCCGCGGCTTCCGAAGCCTTCGCTCCGATGGCGTTCTTCTCTTCCTCGGTGTGCACCGGCCCCTTCAAAGTAACCATGCCGTCACGCACGATAACTTTAATGTTGTGCGCGTAGGTCGAGAGTGAAGAATCGCTCGCGATGGACTTGCGAATTTTCTTCGCCAGTTCGCGATCGGCGGGATTATTTGTCTGCTGATCGGCGGTAGTTCCACCCTTCCCGTTATCTCCCTTGTTGTTGCGCGTATTGTCAGGCTGTGTCTGTTGATCCGACTGCCGCGCGAGCGTAGAGATTCCTGTCACTGAAAATCCAGCTATCCCCAAACCCAGAGCGGCGATTTGCAACGTCTTATATTTGATTGTCATAGTTTGCCCCCAGTTAAAAGAGTTAAGTAAAAAGCGCGAAAGCGCGAAAGTGGCCGTGGCAGAAGTTATCGCGGTTATACGTATATCGCCATACGCGGTCGTATGTAGTATTCCCGCGAGTGCAACGTAGGACCCGGGCGGGGTCGGGTAACCCCCCATTTTTTCTGCAGCGAACTCCGTATTGGTTTACCCCCGTGGCTGCAACACTATGAGTGCGCCCTAACAGCGCGGCTAAAAAAGCGGTAAAAAAAAGCGCTTACTTTTTGTGTCCGCAGAAAACTATTTAAAAGGAGATATACAAATGGCAAAAAACAAATCGGTATTCGGGATTTATTCTAGCCGCAGCGGTGTTGACAATGCAGTTATGGCCTTGAAGGACGCGGGCTTCCACCACTCTGCCATATCGGTACTACTACCGGAGAATCTGGGCAACCGCGAAATTGCCACCGAGAAAAACACCAAGGCGCCGGAAGGTGCCACAGCAGGGGCAGGCTCCGGAGCAGTAATCGGCGGCACGCTCGGCTGGTTAGTCGGTATTGGCGCACTGGCCATCCCCGGCTTGGGCCCCTTCATCGCCGCTGGACCGATCATGGCAGCATTGGCAGGCGCCGGAGTTGGTGGCGCTGTTGGCGGCGTGACCGGCGCTCTCGTGGGCATGGGCATACCCGAATTTGAAGCCAAGCGTTATGAGGGTCGGCTGCAAAAGGGTGGCATTTTGGTATCCGTGCATTGCGACACTTCCGACGAAGTGAAACGCGCGAAGGATATTCTTCAGCGCACCGGCGCGGAAGATATCTCCACGTCCGGCGAAGCGTCGGCCGACATCAAGGATAAAACCGACGTGCGCGACATCCCCTCGACGCGCAAGGCCGGAACCGGATACTAGTTCCGCGAGAATTTCTCAGCGTTACTTGGCTCCAAAGGAGGACGTATGTTCCTGGTGCTATTCATCATTTTGCTGCTTCTGTGGCTCGGCGGGTTCCTGGTGTTTCACGTTTCCAGCGCGCTGATTCACTTGCTGCTGTTATTTGCGGTGATTTCGATCATCGTTCATTTCTTTCAACGCAGAACGGTGGCATAAGAAAACTCCACCGACCAAGGCTAAGTGGCGGCTTCCAGGGAAACTGGAATGCCGCCATTTTTTAAACGTCGCCTAAGCAATAGCTGCGGTAACCGGGAATCTGGTCATCGCACAAGTGACTTCGGCTCAAAATCAAACAGGTTGGATAGACACCAGGTGTTGCTGAGTGTAAGATTTTTTGGTTTCTTGGAACGCGAGAATTCTTGCGCAGCAATTCCAACCCATTTCGGCTTTTCTTTTTCGCGCGCACCGTGACGGTCGTTATTCTGGCGTGCTTGTTCAGCTTTTACCCGCTTCTCGGCCGACAAATTGTAGTCGATATTCACGCCTCGGCAGATGAAGTACTCGCCCAAGGCCGGGGCAAAGTATTGGTCTTGGTCTTTGTGCGCACCGATTGTCCAATCTCAAATCGCTACGCCCCTTTGCTGCAAGAAATGAACAAAAAGTATGTGCGGCAAGCCTCATTCCGCCTCGTTTTTCCCGATAAAACTGAATCGCCCGATAAAATTCGCCATTACCTGCAGGAGTACAATTACCAACTTGCGGCCATTCGCGATCTGGACCACGCGCTCGTAAAAAAGACCATGGCGAAAGCCACTCCCGAAGTCGCCGTCTTTGATGCCAAGGGACAGCTTGTCTATCACGGCCGCATCGATAACCTCTACGAGCACATTGGACAATCCCGCCGCGCCGCCACCACGCATGAATTGGCGGAAGCGATTGAAGCCGCGAGCAAAGGTCTGAATCCTCCAGTGTCAACGACCGAAGCCGTTGGATGTTTTATCTCGGACCTTGAATGATTCGGGTTGGACAAACGATTTCCGTAGTTGCTCTGCTGGTTGCTTTGCTATTGTCTCATTCGTCGCGCGGCCTCGCCGCACGCAAGTCTCCGCAAGAAGACAGCAACACTAATTCGCAGATTATGTTTAACAAAGACATTGCTCCCATATTGTTCCACTACTGCGCCGCGTGCCATCGCCCAGGCGAATCGGGCCCCTTCTCATTGCTTTCCTATAAGGATGCGAAATCCCATGCGCGGCAAGTCGCTGCGGTTACGCAAAGCAGATTCATGCCTCCGTGGCTGCCTGAGCCCGGCGAATTTAAATTTGCGGATGAGCTTCGACTCTCCGACGCGCAAATCGCCATGATCGCCCATTGGGTGGACCAGGGAGCGGCAGAAGGCGCTCCTTCCGATCTACTGCCCACCCCGAAATTTGCAGAGGGTTGGCAGATGGGCATGCCTGACCTGGTCATCAAAGCGGAAAAGCCGTACCTGCTCCCGGCCGGCGGCAGCGACCAATACTGGAATTTTATTTTTCGCACTCCGGTGAACAAAACGCGCTGGCTCAAAGGCGTCGAAGTACGGCCAGGCGACAAGCGCGTCGTGCACCACGCGAATGTTTTGGTGGATCGCATGGAGTCGGCGCGCGCGCAGGAATCTTCTCCGGGCGCCGGCTTCGGCGGCATGGAAATTAAGATCGAATCCGAAGCATTCGATCCCGACAGCCATTTCCTCTTCTGGAAGCCCGGAACAGCGCCTTACACAGAACCCGACGGCATGGCCCTGCGACTCGATGCGGGCACCGATCTGGTCCTAAACATTCATTTGCAGCCATCGGGCAAGGCGGAGTGGATCCAGCCAAGCCTGGGTTTGTATTTTACAGACCAGCCCGCGACGCGGTTTCCGATGTTGCTGCAACTTGAAAATGATCGGAAGCTGGATATTCCTCCCGGAGAGAAAAACTTTTTGGTCACCGACGAATTCACGCTGCCCGAGGACGTGCAGTTGCTTGCAATTTATCCGCACGCACATTACGTCGGGAAAGATCTGCAGGCTTTTGCGAAGTTCCCCGACGGAACGCAAAAATCTTTGATTCACATTCCGGCATGGGACCTGAACTGGCAAGCGGTCTTTCGCTACGAGGCACCCGTGGAGTTACCGGCTGGAACGGTGATTTCCATGCGCTATCGCTACGACAATTCCGATGAAAACATCCGCAATCCCAGCATACCGCCGAAACGGGTGGTAGGAGGCAATCGTGCCAGCGACGAAATGGCCCATCTCTGGCTACAAGTCTTGCCGCACGGAAATCCCGGCGCCACCAGTGATCCACGAAGAGTTTTGCAAGAGGCCATGGCACGCCACAACGTCGATAAAAATCCCGCCGACTTTGAAGCGCACTACAATCTCGCCGCGATGCTGCAGGGACGTGGCGATTTAGCCGGCGCAGAAAAACAGTACGCGATGGCACTGAGTATCCGCCCTGAAGATGCCACCGTGAATAATGCCATCGCGGGCGCAAATCTGGCCGCCGGTCACCCCGGTGCGGCGATAACTTATCTGCAAACCGCGCTCCGTTCGCGCCCCGATTATTTTGACGCGCACTACAATCTAGGAACCGCACTGGCTATGCAGAATAATTTCGTAGCAGCGGTGGAAGAATTTCGCGCCGCGGTGCGCCTCAATCCCCAGGATGCCAACGCCGAAGCAAATTTGGGAGCGGCGCTTGCGGAATTAGGGAACTGGAAGGAAGCGCGCACGCATTTGGAAAAAGCGCTGGCCATTAATCCCGCGCTCACCAATGCCCGTGACAATCTGGAGCAAGTGAAACGCGAACTCCCCAATAACCCCCAATAACCAATGATGAATGACGCTAGGTCTGAACTGCGCCAGATTAGACCTGCCGATCGATCCGTTGCGCCTGTTTTTCCGCCTTCAGCGCCAATTCCATCGCGTAGAAGCAATGCTCCTGATTCATAGCCGTGTCGGTGCGATCCAGCACATCATTGATCAATTGTTCTCCATACGGCAGCGGCACATCCTGGCAGTCGATATACCGCGTCCCTTTCTGATCCACGTGAAAAAGATGGCTGCCCAGATTTCTTCCTGCGATGTCAATGTTCTTGCGAACCTCCAGGTAGCCATCCGTGCCCAGCACAAAAAGCCGCCCGTCGCCCCAGGTAGCCAGACCATCAGGCGTAAACCAGTCCACGCGGATGTAACCTGTCCCGTGATCGCCTCGCAGCATCACGTCGCCAAAATCCTCCACGCCCGGATACTGCGAGTGATTCAGGTTGCCGACCTGCGAAGCGATAATTTCCGCTTTCGTTGAATTTGTGAAATACAGAAACTGGTCGAATTGGTGCGAGCCAATATCGCAAAGGATACCACCATATCGTTCGCGCTCAAAAAACCACGCGGGGCGTTGCGACGGATTCATCCGGTGCGGCCCGGTGCCGATGGTTTGCAGCACGCGCCCGATTGCGCCGGCCCTAACCATATCTGCGGCGTGGACCGTTGCGCGATTCTCAAACCTCTCGCTGTACATGATGGAATAAATCCGCTGAGTCGACTTTTGCGCGCTCCTCACCTCCGCGAGTTGTTCGAGCGTAGTCATGCCCGGCTTGTCGACCATGAAGTCTTTTCCGTGACGCATCACTTCGATGCCCAGCGGAGCGCGATCAGCGGGAATTGAAGCGCTCAGAATCAGCTTTATGGAGGGGTCCTCGAGTATTTCTTTTTCACTACGAGCCAGTTTCACGTCCGGATAATGCTTGTTGAAGTTGGCGGCCAGCTCCGGCTCCTTTGCGTAAAAAGAGACCAGTTCCCCGCCACCACGGCGGGCCGCCTCCACCTGAACATAAATATGATCGTGATTGACGCCGATAACCGAAAATTTCAGGGAGCGCTTCACGCGTGAGTCCGATGTCATGCGGTTGCTGCTGGCCTGTGCAGCCCGCGGAGCCCGTGGAAGAAGACCAGCGCTTACCATCATACCTGCCACAGCGTTGCCGGAAGTCTTGATAAATTCCCGCCGGTCGACTGAATTGTTTTTCATTTGGTTTCCCTCGGAAAATTATGCGTAAATTCCACCTTCTTAAGTCCCGGGGCCAGGATGCGAATGACCGCGATGGCTATCAAATAAGCAGTCGCGGCCATACCAAAAAGCGTGACGTAGCTTTGCGTCAATTGCAGAACCTTTCCCACCGTCACCGAAAAAAGCACCGCGCCAACCGAGCCCAGCATGCCGCCGATGCCAACAACCGCACCCACGGCGCTAGGCGGAAACATATCCGAAGGAATAGTAAAAAGATTTGCCGCCCATCCTTGATGTGCCGCCACTGCAAGGCTTAGTAACGCCACCGCGGCCCATTCCGATTTCAGGTGCCCGGCTCTAAAAATAGGCAGCACCAGGCACGCACAAATAAGCATGGCGGTCAGACGCGCGCGGGCAGGGTCAGCCGAAAAGCGAAATAGCGCTGGAAGCCAACCGCCCACAATGCTGCCAATCACCGAAACGTTATAGACAATGATCAGCGGCAAGCCAATGTGCGACAAATCCAGGTTAAACCGCGAATGGAAAAACGAAGGTAGCCAAAAAAGATAAAACCACCAGATCGGATCGGTGAGAAATTTCGCGATCGCGAAAGCCCACGTTTGTCTGTAGCTGAGAAGTTTAAACCACGGGATTTGTGTTTCGATTTGTTGCTCTGCCCTGCCACAGATGTGCTGCAACTCCGCGCCAGTCAACCCAGGATGTTCGGAAGGATTGCGATACTTCTTGAACCACCAAAGGATCCAGGGAATGCCCAGCAGTCCCGTCGCGACGAATGCAGTGCGCCAGCCGTAACGAATGGTGATCCACGGCACGGTGGCCGGAGCTAGAATCGCGCCCACGTTTGTGCCCGCGTTCAGTATTCCTGTTGCCAGCGAACGTTCACGTTGCGGAAACCAATTCGCCACGGTTTTAAGTGCCGCTGGAAAATTGCCTGCCTCACCCAGGCCCAGAAAAAAACGCGCCACGCCGAAGCCCAGTGCGGAGCGCGCCAGCGCGTGAGCGATGGTGGCTAAACTCCACACGCCCATAAACAATGGATAGCCAATGCGCGATCCCAAGCGGTCCACCAAGCGGCCCGCACCAATCAGTCCGATGGCATAGGCCAGCTGAAACGCGGCAATGATGTAGCCGTAGTTCACTTCGGTGAGCCCGATATTTTGCTCCAGCGTAGGCTTGAGCAAGCCGATCACCTGCCGGTCCATATAATTAATAGACGTGGCGACGAACAGCATCGCGCAGATCGTCCAACGCACCCGGCCCAGGTGCTGCGTTACAGCGGAGTTTTTTTCGTGCTGCTGGATGTTCCCTGTTTGAGGTTGATTCATACCACTGACGATTTTCAGAACCTGTAAGTCCGCAGGAAGGATGCTAATGTTTGTTCTATTGCGCGGAGCTTTCTTTCACTAATCCTTCGGTAACGCAATCACATACACGCCGCCCGAACCGGACTTGGGATCTTTGCCGCCTCCCGCAGCGACGACACTAACCGGCGTAAACTCTCGGTTCGAAAAAAGAAGACCGGCGTCAGGATTCGTGAGCGCGGCGATTTTAGCACCGGCCCCGGCACCTCACCAACGGAAAGGACTTGGACAAAACTATTGCAGTCGCATATGTTTCCGTATTCCAAGGGGTGCGCAACGTTGATGAAAGTATCCAGATTGATCCTATTTCTAGCGGTCATGCTGCCCAGCGTGTTCGCCGCGGACAATAAAATCGCTCTCAGTACCGAAGCAACGGAAGATGTTGTACTCGACACCAATCGCGCTTCCGCTTTTTGGACTCAGGCAGCTGCCATTTATGCGGACCGTGATAAAAATGATCAGGTGTTACCGGGCTATCGCACCGAGATTCGCTCACGGTGGACTGCAAACAATCTTTATTTTTTGTTTAGCTGTCCATATGAAGAGCTGTTTTTACGCCCTAATCCCAGCACCACCACGGAAACAAATGAGCTTTGGAATTGGGACGTGGCCGAGGTATTCATCGGCTCAGATTTCAAGAATATTCGGCGCTATAGAGAATTCGAGATTTCTCCCCAGGGGGAATGGCTCGATCTCGACATCGATTTAACCAAACCACTTCACGGAGAAGGCTGGACGTGGAATTCCGGATTTCAGGTGACGGCGCGCATCGATGACCAAACAAAAATCTGGTACGGCGCGATGAAAATTCCCTGGGCGGCATTGGACGGCACGCCTCCGTCGGCTGGTAAAACATTGCGAATTAACTTTTTCCGCGGCCAAGGGCCGCGCTCCAATCGGAAAGAGATAGCCTGGCAGCCGACCATGAGTGAAACGTTTCACGTACCCGAACGATTTGGCGTGTTGCAATTGGTTGCACACCGTTGACCTTAACCAGGACAATGTTCACGATTCTCAGCGTGCTGCTACTTTCGCGCGGGGTGAAAATCGATGAACGCGGCCTCCCTCAGCCTGCAAGGCAACATAGCGGTCGTTGTCGGCGGCACATCCGGCATCGGACGTGCCATATCTCTCGGTTTTGCGGACGCGGGCGCTGCAGTTATAGCTTCGGGTAGACAGAAAGAAAAAGTCGACAGCGTCGCCGCCGAACTCGAAGCCAAAAATTGCGCCACTATGCGCGTTACCTGCGACATTGCCAGTCGCGCATCCCTGGAAGATTTGCTGCAGCAGGCGCTCCAGCACTTTGGCAAAGTCGACATTCTCGTGAATTGCGCCGCAAAAATTCGCCGGGCGCCGACTCTTACTTTTTCGGAAGCTGAATGGAACGATATTCTGGATACCAACCTGACCGGCACGTTGCGCTCGTGCCAGATTTTTGGCAAGTACATGCTGGAGCGAAAATACGGTCGCATCATAAATATTGCCTCGCTCAATAGTTTTGTTTCCTTGTCGGAGGTTGCTGCTTATGCAGCCAGTAAAGCGGCGGTAGTGTCGCTGACGCGCTCGTTGGCGGTCGAATGGTCGAAACATGGAGTGCTGGTGAACGCTATAGCTCCGGGCGTATTCCGTACAGAACTGAATGCCACATTGCTGGACGGTACAGAACGCGGCCACGAATTATTAATGCGCACACCCATGGGACGTTTCGGTCAAGTCGACGAAGTTGCAGGTGCCGCTGTTTTTCTGGCCTCCGATGCGGCTTCATTCATAACCGGGCAGACACTGGTGATCGATGGCGGATTCCTGGCAAGTGGAGTCAACCAATAGTGCCGGCGATTTTTCGCGCATCAATTGCGCTAAGTTTAAATTTAATTGCGAGAGGTGATCAGTGCCGTGGTTTTGGCGCGAAGCAGACGAGTTGTCGCGGGCCGAAGTCGATGCGCTGGCGCTTCGTCTCCTCGATGAGGCGCGAGGCCGCATCGGGAAAACACTTCGCAGAGTGCTTTTGCTGCCCCCGGATTTTACGCGAGCGCACAGCGGCTCCGGCAAGATAACCGAAACTCTTTATAACGCGCTTGCACCGCATTGTGATGTGCACGTCATTCCTACGCTGGGCCAGCACGCTCCTCATACCGCCGCGCAAAATCTCTGGGTCTTCGGCAGCATCCCCAACGAGCGCATTCATGTGCATGACTGGATTCGCGGAGTCACCCGAGTGGGCGTCATTCCCCGCGATCTGGTTTCAAAAAGCACCGGCGGTGCCGCTGATTGGGACATTCCAATCGACCTGAATAGTTCTCTGATGAGCGAAAACTGGGACCTCGTCATCAACATCGGCCAGGTCGTGCCTCACGAAGTCCTCGGCTTTGCCAATCACAACAAAAATTACTTCATCGGACTGGGTGGCAAAGAAACAATCTGCGCTTCACACATGGCGGCGGCAATTTATGGCATCGAGAATAATCTGGGAAAACTTGTAACACCGCTGCGCGGTTGTTTCAACTGGGCGGAACAGGAATTTCTAGGCCACTTGCCGGATGTTTATTTTCAGGTGGTGATGAAGCGCAGCCCCGACAACCGCCTGGTCACTTGCGGCGTTTACGTCGGCGACGATCTCGAAACGTACTTGATGGCCGCGCGCGCCAGTAAAAAAGAAAACATCACCATCGTGGAAAAACCCATCACTAAAGCTGTCGCGGTCATGCAGGCGGATGAATTTCACAGCACCTGGGTCGCAAACAAGGCCGTCTACCGTACCCGCATGGCATTAGCGGATGGCGCACATCTCTTGATAATCGCTCCGGGATTGCAGCGATTCGGAGAGCAGGAATCTGTCGATCGCCTGATTCGAAAATACGGATATCGCGGCACCCCGCAAACGCTTAAGGAATACAAAGAAAATTCCGATTTGCGGGAATTGGCTCATGCCGCGGCGCACTTGATCCACGGATCGAGTGAAGGGCGATTCGCCATTTCGTACGCTCCGGGTCATTTGACGAAGAATGAAATCGAACAGGTGAACTATCGCTACGTGCCGCTCGACAAGGCACTCACCAAATATCCGCCTGCGAAGATGAACGAGGGTTGGAATATCATGCCCGATGGTGAAGAAATATTTTTTATCAGCACGCCCTCTTCCGGACTGTGGGCTACGCAAAGACGATTGGACTTGCGCCGCGACTAATCCGTGTTGTTTTGCTAGACGATTCGCTGCGTTGACGATTTTTTACAGTTCAACGCTGACACGTTTTCCGCTGCGACAAGCCTCATAAATCGCTTGCACCAGCGCCAGACTGCGGCGCCCTTCCTGCCCATCACATCGCGGTTTCGTATTTGTCCGAATGGCTCGCAGGAAATCTTCCAACACGGCCTGATGACCCCGCGCATCGCTGACTATCGGCGACGACGAGCTAAGATTCCTGTCGGCTTCCGAACTTTTCAATAAATCCGGGGCCGGATTCTTTAAATCTGCGGTCAGCAACCTATCATGCTCGATAATCAGCGTGCCTTCCGAACCGGTAAGCTCAAGTCTGCGCGGGTAGCCTGGAAATACCGAAGTGGCCGCCTGCAATACTCCTAGTGCTCCGTTTGCAAATTTCATCATCGCGATGAGCGTGTCCTCCGCTTCGATGGCATGCAACGCCGTCTTGCATGTAGCTTGCACAGCTTCCACTTCGCCAAATATCCACAACATGAGATCGAGCGTATGTACGGCTTGATTGATCAATGCGCCGCCACCGTCAAGGGCCCACGTCCCTCGCCACCGCGAATTGGCGTAATAGTCCGGCGGACGGTACCACTTCACTCGCGCGTCCGCGAGAATTGGTTTGCCCAACTCGCCAGCATCCACGGCATTTTTCACCGACAAAATATCCGGCTTGCAACGATCCTGAAAGAAAACTCCCAGCTGCACGCCAGCTTTACGCGTTTCAGCGATAAGCGCATCGGCCCGCTCGACCGTAATATCGATGGGTTTTTCTGTAAGCACATGCAGGCCGTGTCGCGCCGCCGCTATTCCCTGCTCGGCGTGAAGTCCAGATGGGCTGCCTATGGCGACGAGCTCCATCGGACGATGAGCAAGAAACTCATCAAAGTCGCCATACGGTTTTCCGCCGTATTCGCGGCACAAGCGGCTCGCTTTCTCCGCGTTGGTGCCGAAGATAGCCACGATTTCAACGCCAGAAATCGCACAGGCGGCACGCGCGTGCGTCTCGCTGATATTTCCGCCGCCTATCAGTCCAATGTGCGTAGTCATTTACGAAAATGAAAACGTAAGAGCAATAACATGAAGCCGTCTACGTTTGCGAAGAAAAAGTTAAGTACGATGTGAGAATGAAACGTCCAGCAGAAAGCTAACGCCACTAGAAAATAACAAAAAGTTAAGCGCTAAGCCGCAGTTCCTCCGCGAGATGTTCACTGGCTCTCATGGCCAGCGCCATAATCGTCAACGTAATCGATTTTTCAGGATGCGAAACGAACGCCGCCGCGTCCACCACCAGCAGGTTTTTTATATCGTGGCAGCGATTCCATCCATCCAGCACTGACTTTTGCGGGTCGTCTCCCATGCGTGCCCCACCGGCTTCATGCGTCACACTACCCATCGGATAAGGGTTTCGTTTTTCATAGGGCAGCAGCTCCGCACCGGAAGCTCGCAGAATTTCTTCCATCTGTCCGTACATTTCATCGCGTAGTGCAAGCGCGTTGTCGTATTCCGCATTGGTATGAAAACGCACTTGCGGAATCCCAAATCGATCCGTCAAGCCGTCGGGATCAATCTCCACAAAATTCCATTCGAACGGCAGCCCTTCTCCATATCCCCCGATACTCACTGCCGCCGGATACAGTTCCTTGATTCGTTTTTTATAAGCTGAACCGAATCCAGGCAGAGCCGCGCCCGGCCCCGGCCCCATACTGCAGCCCGTTTCTACCGTGAAACGGTATCCGCGCAAAAATTTATTATTCTTCTTGTAGTTGAAGCGCGGAATATAAAGACTGTTCGCGCCCGGCCCATCATCGTTCGTAGACGGCTTTCCGGCCAATTCGGGGAAAAAACCGGTAAGCTGATTGAACGCCACGTGTTCCATCAAGTAGCGGCCCAGCGTTCCACTCGAGTTGGCTAGCCCTTGCGGAAATTCCCGGTTGCGCGAATTAAACAAGATGCGCAGCGACTCCACCATCGAGGCGCCCAGCACCACGGCTTTGCCAGATACCTCATACTCCTGATTGTCGGTCGTGTCGATAAACGAGACGCCG
>Ga0185299_10001404_pt1 | contig 47017 bp, 29 predicted proteins | sample PaiPotPPA55metaG_FD_128002 | JGI IMG/M metagenome (GOLD analysis project Ga0185299, IMG submission 128002) | Iron sulfur acid spring bacterial and archeal communities from Banff, Canada, to study Microbial Dark Matter (Phase II) - Paint Pots PPA... ... | reverse complement strand
GCCCCAGTTCGGCGCCGCCGTATTCCAATCCCTCGCAGCCCGGCTGCGTCGGAAATCTTTGTTAATGCAGAAACCGACGCGCAGGACCTGGACCTTGCCAAGCGCGCCAAAAACCTCGGCATGAGCGTGGAGCTCACGCTTCTGTTCGACGGAGGCAATTCGCAATCCGTTCCCACCGCTTGGACTTCAGATTCCTTCGCGCAGTTGCAGACCGATCTCTACAGCTATGTGAAGCAGGAGATCATGAAATATCGCCAAGCCGGTGTGATGCCTGATCTTGTAGCCATCGGGAATGAAGTGGATACCGCTTTTCTGGGCCCGGTTGGAAGTCCCACGAATGCGAACTTTCCAAACTTTGCCGCATTGCAGAAGCAGGGTCTAAAGGCAGTGAGCGATGCTGCCGCCGACACATCCATTGCACCGGCGATTCCAACACCGCTGACTTGTATCCACATCACTCCCGCCTGGGACCTCACCAGTTTCTTCAATCTTGCCAATCAGAACGGCATCTCGTACGCCGCCATCTGCCAGAGCTATTACCCGATCTATCACGGTCCGCTGACGGATGCTCAAGCGGCAGCGACGAACCCCGGCAACAAACCGGTGGAGCAGGATGTGCTCAACACCGCGGCCATGAACTTAGGCAAGCCAATCTTCATCATTGAAACTGGAGAGCATTATGAAAATGGCTTCCAGTCGAATGACCCGTGGTATGCCCCGACCCGGAGAGACCAGCGCCAACTCCTAATCGACCTGCAAGGTGTGGTAAAGGCGGCGCCCAACAATCTTGGCCTGGGCATCGAGTACTGGGACGCAACCGGTGTGAACGTGCCGAATTCTCCAAGCTCTTATGTCAACGGCGACGGGCACACCGACGCTATTTACACATGGAATGGTTTGGCGCTCTTCGACGATGCGGACAGTTCCGGAAGAACCAATGCGAATGCGTCGGACTATTCTGCACTGCTACCTGGGATGGACGCACTTGGCGGCAAGCTGGATGCGACTCTGAGCTACAAGTTCGTAAGTCGTTCGAATGGGCAAATCCTCGCCGTTTCACAGAGCTCGAATCAAGCGGGCGCGCAACTCAACACCGCTGTGGACAACGGCAACCCTGAACTCACCCAGCAGTGGATTATCACCAGCACCAATGGTGGATACTTCCAAATTGCGTGCTTAAATCCGGGCGCTGCTGGAACCACCAACGTAATCGACGATTCGGGCGGGTCGAGTGCAACCGGCAACCCAGTTGTTCAGTCTCTCGCAAATGGTTCCCAAGAGCAGGAGTGGGACGTCGTCTCTGAGGGGAATGGCTATTTCAATTTTATGAACCGCCTCAGCGGCTTGGTGCTGGACCTTAACGGCTCGGGTTTTGCGGTGCAGCAATCTCTAAGCCCCAACAGTCAGACGCAGCAATGGCAGATCGTCGCCGTGCACTAGAATCAAAGCGCCATGAAAAAACAATTTCTGCGGGCCTGGGTCTGCACGCTGCTTTGCGCCATCGCGCTGTCCCAAACCAAGGCGCCGCCTCGAGCTACCGCAATTAAAGCGCGCCTGCAACGTGCCGAGGCCGCACTACGCGCTAATGACGTCGAAACCGCCAGCCGCGAATTCCGCGCAGCCTTAACTCTCGATCCGAAAAACCCAGAAGCCCATACCAACTTGGGGATCATCGCATTCTTCCGCGGTGATTGTGAAACCGCATCCGCAAACCTCCGTGAGGCGTTGTCGGTGAACCCATCTCTGGCCAACGCGCAGGCCGTGCTTGGCGTTTGCCTGATGCGATCAGGCGACCCCGCCGCCACCGCCTTGCTCGACAAATCATTCCCACGCTTGACCGAACCCAAGCTACGCCTGCTCGCCGGAATGCAGTTGATCGGAATCTATGAGCAGCGCGGAGAACTGGATCACGCCGCGCCCGTGGTTGCAGCTCTGGTCGATACTGATCCCGACGACGTGAACCTCCTGTATATGGCCCAACGGATCTACTCCGAACTCGCCGACGACACCCTCAACAAGCTGACCATCATCGCTCCCGGATCAGCTCGGATGCAGCAGGTGATTGCGGAACGCCTGGTCAATGCCGGTGACCTGAACGGGGCCATTGAGCATTATCGAAAAGCTCTGGAAATTGATCCGCATCTGCCAGGGATCCACTACGAACTGAGTGAGGCGATTCTGGAATCCTCGCCCAGCAACCCGGATTTCAAGAGTGCGGCGGAAACGGAGTTACAGGCCGCCATCGCCAATGAAGGAGACAACGCCAGTATCGAGTGCGAACTTGGCCACATTGCCCGCCTACGCTCGGATGCCGAGCAGGCTTATTTGCATTACAAAAAGGCCTACTCCATGAATCCTCGAGACGTGGAAGCCCAATTAGGTTTGGCGCGTGTGCTAATGGAAACAGAAAGGCCTCAGGAGGCCTTACCCTACCTGCGAGAGGCAGTCGCAGCCGATCCCCTCAACGGGGAAGCGCATTACCGCCTGGCTGCCGCTTACAGGATTCTTCAAATGCCCGACGAGTCACAAAAAGAAATGAAATTGTTTCAGGAAATCAAGAAGACGAAAGATCAAGTGCGCATTTTATATCGGCAGATGAACCGAACCCCAAAGCCGGAATCCGAAGAGGATCTGGAGGCCGGCACCCCTAAGTGAATTGGCAAACGGTTCTTGGACAAGGGCGACATCTATGTCATCTGTTCGCAGAATTCACGGCTGTTGCTGGTCGCGTCCTGGTTTCGCCTCCGATGCGGAATGATTTTCGTTCCAGTTTGGTGTAAGTCGGAGCAAATTCTTTGATCTCAAGAAACTGGTTCTTCGCGACATCTGGAAACTCTTGCCGGGTATTGCTGGTCGGCCACCAGACATCAATGTTCAAGATGCGCGCGGCCTTCCCCAGTCCAATATGTTGCTCGAGCGGCGAAGCGCCAAATGATCCCCCGCTCCCCACCGTGCGATAGATCGAGCGAGTGGTTTTGCTCTGGTTTGGGCCTTCATTCTCGACCGTGACCTTGATCCGCACCCCGATTGCCGACCGGTTGCTTTTCACTCCCATCAGTTTCAGATTGATCCAATCATTTCCATTTCCCGGGTTTTGAAACAGCCGGAACGCGTGGCTGTCCCCGGGGACAGCGCCACCGATCTCTGCCAACAGATCCTCATTGCCGTTGCGTTCAATGTCCGCAAACGCCACTCCATGGCCTTTGTGTAGTTCCCCGGTCCCGGATGACGCAGTTACATCGGTAAAGAATTTCCCTTCCTTGTTGTGCAGAAGAACATTGGGCAGCAGCGACCCATATGAAGGATTGCCGGTTCCCAAATAGATGTCGAGGTATCCATCGTTATCAATGTCGCCAAAATTGGAACCCATGGGCATAATGACGCGGTTCAGGCCTACTTCGCTGGTCACGTCGCGAAAGGTTCCGTCCTTCATATTCTTGTAGAGCTTCAAGGTTTCTGCGTTCGGGGTCATCCCCAGATAGCTCCGAATGTTTTCATCTACGGACACGTAGTAGCTGGCCACAAACAGGTCCGGCCAGCCATCGTTGTCATAGTCGAAGAACCAGGCCGGGAAGCTTTGCCAGGGCTTTTGAACCCCGGCTTGAGCCGCGACTTCAGAAAACGTTCCATCGTGATTGTTGTGATAAAGAAAATTATTACCGTTCAAGTTGGAGACATAGAAATCGACGTAACCGTCATTGTCATAATCGGCCGCAACCACCGCCTTGCTGAAAGCGATTTTGTCGATTCCCGCTTTATGTGAAATATCTTCGAAAGTGCCGTCTCCCCGGTTGCGAAAAAGTTGTGAAGGCCGGTCTTCGTTGGCGACAAACAAATCGAGGTAGCCGTCGTTGTCGATGTCGGCCCATACCGCGCTCTGGGTGTCGCTGGCGGGGTCGGCCAATCCAGCCGCGGCCGTTACGTCGGTAAACGTGCCATTACAGTTATTGCGCAGGAGCGACTTGCGCTGCGGAAATTCCCATGCCCCGCGCAGCACGAGAATATCGGTGCACCCGTCATTGTTATAGTCGGCCTGAATCATGTTCAGTCCGCCAAGTTGGCCGCTTAGTCCTGCTTGGGCGGTGTGATCGCTGAAAGTACCGTCGGCGTTGTTGTGAAAAAAGTGCATGGGAGCGCATTGCCCGAAATCGGAAGTCACAATGTCCAATTGGCCATTGTTTTCGAAGTCGTCGACAATCAACCCGCCCGACATGGAGTACAGATTGAGGCCGGCCTCAGGCGCAACGTCCACAAATCTGCCCACATCCTCGGGAGATTCAAACACCGAGGGAGCGATCAAGTATTTGGCCGGCACCCCAGCTGGATATTGCCCCAGCGTCATGTATGCGAGGTTGAGTTCCCACTTCGCGTCGGCGGCGTCTGGCTTGCGTTCAAGAACCTTCAGGAAGAATTCGACTGCCTTTTGCGACGCGTCGGTTTTCCGGTAGGCCATCGGGATCCGTGGAGGGAAGATGCACTGCTCTCCTGGATGGCGATAAACATCGTTGTCCATCTCTGCTTTATGCAGATAAGCGATTCCCAGCGCCTCCTCCAGGTCGGGCACCGACGCCGGCATTTCGGTTTGGGCAAGCTCGTAAGCCTGCAGCCATTGCTCGACCGCCTTGTCCATTTCGCCTTTGTAGGCATGGAGATTGGCCAATGCGTAGTGCATCTGGATTTGGTCCAGCGGTGGTCGCGAAGCCGATCCCTCTGGATTGGTGGGGTCAAGATTCTCGCGCGCAATATCCATCACGGTTTGCAAAGACTGCTGCCGGATCTTGCACATCATTTGCAGGTCCTGGCTCCAGCCTTCCGGCTTGGGGACACTGCGAAACCCCAGGTCGGCCTCTCCTTTGCCTCCAACCGGTTGCTGATAACGAACCGTGCCCGAAGCGGTGTAGGGAAGGATGCGGCTGTTGTCGGTCCCTGACGATAATGCCGGGGGAGCGCTTGCAGGTGCGGACGACAGGACCTGCAAAATCGCGTAGCCGGAAGGCAAGTGGATCACCGGAGTCAATTGCCCCGGGCCAACGCCCTTGATTCCATCGCGAATCTCCGATCGCAAGCTTGAGGGATCCAGTTGACCCATATAGCCGCCATCCGAGGCGGTGGCATCGGTCGAAACTGCTTTCGCAATTGCCCCAAAGTCTTCGCCTTGCTTGAGCCGATCAAGGACCTTTTGGGCCTCGCTTGCAGAACTCACTACGATGATCCGCAGAGCAACAGGGTGATTGCTGGGTTCTTCAGCGACGCCAGTCGCGAGCAGAAGCAGAAAGCCGGCAAGGATCCGAGTGGCGCGTTGAACGAGCCGTAGCCCCTCCTTGTGCATTGACCTTTGCCCGTCGAACATGAAAACTTCCTGCCGGGTCAGTATCACTCCGGATTGAAAAACTATAGCATCTGATTGCGGTAAGCGTTTACTATACGAAGCGTAAAAATGCCCGGGTCAGGGCCGAGGAATGAGAATGAAGTGTGGGGCAATTTGTGCGTCGACGATCGTGCTTTGCCTGCTTCTCGTCTCGTGTGGTCGAGGAGGCTACGGAGGTTCTTCGAGCGGCTCCGGCTCAGGATCATCCGTACTAAACAACTTCCATCTCACGGGCACCACGACGCCGGTGCGCGATCCGAGCATTATGCGTCAGGGTAGCACTTATTACTTGTTTTCGACCGACGCCGGGGGCGCAATCTCAGGCCATCTTCCGATCCGCTGCTCCACCGACAAGGTTAGCTGGCAACTCTGCGGTGCCGTATTTAGCCAAATTCCGGCATGGGTGCAGGCCCTGGTTCCGGGCATCGGCGGACTGTGGGCCCCGGATATCTCTTTTTTCAACGGGCTCTTCCACCTGTATTACGCCGGATCCCTATTCGCCACCAACACCTCGGTGATTGGACTCGCGACCAACTCAACTCTTGACCCGTCCGATCCGGCCTACCAGTGGGTTGATCAAGGAGAAGTGTTCAGTTCTTCCTCGATCGACAACTTCAACGCTATCGATCCAAATATTCTGGTCGATACCGATGGCAGGGTCTGGATGACCTATGGCAGCTACTGGACCGGAATCAAGCAACAGCAAATTGATCCTCTGACAGGAAAATTGCTGGCATCGAATCCCACGGTCTACTCGCTTGCCACCCGACCTGGTGTGCAATTCGATCCCATCGAAGGCACTTCGCTGGTGCACAAAGCGAATTACTACTACTTGTTTGCCTCTTTCGATGACTGTTGCAATCCCAATCCATACGTGGACACTTACCGCATCATGGTCGGACGCGGCACCAGTCCTAACGGGCCCTTCACTGACATGAGCGGAACTCCCATGATGCAAGGCGGGGGGACCCAGCTTCTCGCCGGAAACGGAATCACTTGGAATGCACCAGGTGGCGAGACGGTTTATCTCGATCCCCAGGGCGGAGATCTAATTACATTCCACGCTTTGCACTTGCCCGACGGCGCCGCTTACATGTTCGTCAATTCTCTTACCTGGCCCAATGGATGGCCGCAGATTCAACCCTGAACTTGGCCCTGTGGCGAAGGCTATACTGATCTTCCAAATGCCCTCCGGGAAAAATGCTCGCCGTCTTCTTGTTTTAGCTCTGATATTCTGCCTCGCAGGCTTTCTACAGATAGCAAGGGCTCAGGCTCCCGATCCCAACTCGGCACAAGTGCCGCAAACCCAAGGCGCTGTTTCTACCGGCGGCGCCCATGCTGCAGTTCTCGATTCCGAGAAACGCCCGATCACTGCCGGAGGCTTTGTTGACAGCGGCCCAATTATTTTTCAGGACATTGCCGAAAAAGCAGGGTTAACCAAATGGCGGCACGTCATGGGAACTCCGGAGAAAAAATTCATTCTGGAAACGGTTGGCTCGGGGGTCGCGCTGCTTGATTACGACAACGACGGCTGGCTCGACATTTATTTTGTTAACGGATCCACCTACGAGGCCGAAAGCGGCAAGGCTACCGCGCCTCACGCCGCTCTATTCCACAACAATCATGATGGGACTTTCACCGACGTTGCCGCCCAAGCAGGCGTCACCAATGATCGCTGGGGATTCGGCGTGGCCGTAGGAGACTACGACAACGACGGCTGGCCCGACATTTATGTCAGCAATTTCGGAAAAAACCGTCTCTACCACAACAATCACGATGGCACCTTTACCGACGTCGCTGAAAAAGCCGGTGTAACTCTCGGCAACTGGTCCACCGGCCCCACCTTCGGAGATTACGATGGCGACGGGCGGGTTGACCTATTCGTTCCAGGTTATGTGCACTACGACATCCAGCATCCGCCGATCCCCGGCTCGTCAGTAGTTGCATTCTCCACCTGCGAATTCCGGGGCCTGAAAGTCATGTGTGGTCCACGTGGATTGTTAGGCGAGCGCGATCACCTGTTCCACAACAATGGTGACGGCACCTTCACCGATGTGAGCGAGAAAGCCGGCGTCGCAGAGGCCAACATATATTACGGATTGACCGCTGTCTTTGCGGACCTGAATAACGATGGCAAAGTGGATCTTGTAGTCGCCAACGACTCTACTCCCAATTATCTTTACGTCAATCGAGGTAATGGAACTTTCGAAGATGACAGCTACGTCTCAGGGTACGCCCTCAACGAGAACGGCAAAGAGACGGCATCGATGGGAATCGCAGTCGGCGATTATCTGAACAATGGGCGCCTCGATCTCTACAACACGGTTTTTTCCGATGACTACAATCCCCTGTACCGAAATGAAGGCGAAGCCACCTTCACCGATGTCAGCTACCAGGCTGGAATCGCGGAGATGACGATTCCTTTCCTGGGATGGGGAACCGGGTTTCTCGATTTCGACAACGATGGCTGGCTGGATCTGTTTGTGGCCAACGGCCATGTTTATCCCGCCGTGGACAACAGCGACTGGGGAACAACTTTCGCGCAGCGTCCGTTGCTTTTTCACAATCTCAAGGCTGGAAAATTCGAGCTTGCCCCACCCGTGAAGGGAACTGGGCTGGCCCAAACCATCGTTGCCCGCGGCGCTGCTTTTGGCGATCTGTTCAACGACGGAAAGATTGATGTCGTCATCAACCCGCTTGACGGCGTTCCGGTCTTACTCCGCAATGTCAACCCGGACCACCATCACTGGGTTGGACTGAAGTTGATCGGCGGTCCGAAGAGTCCGCGCGATGCGGTAGGGGCGGCAGTCTATCTGACTGCGGGAGGAATCCGGCAGCGTCAGGATGTCCTAAGCGGCGGGAGTTTCGCCTCGAGCAATGACCAGCGCGTCCACTTCGGCCTGGGAGAGTCGACCTCGGTTGAGCAGATGGAAATCCATTGGCCGGATAGGGTGGTACAGCGCGTTTGGCTTCCCGCTGGTGTCGATCGCTTTTACAGCGTGGAAGAGGGCAGGGAACCGGTACCTCTTTCAAATACCCACTCTTCTGGGGCTTCTAATAACTAGCAGTTCCGAAAGCGCGAAGCTGGGGCCCCTGGAACCGCCGGGCGAAGTCAGGTAATCGTTTACCGAATCTTCTTGACAACGCCCGCGCAGCAGTACTAAATTTGCCGACGGATTTGTTTTTTCACGAAAAATGAAGGCTTCAGCCGCCACCAGGACGTGGGGATTGTGGGTTGTTGCGGTGCTGTTTACAGCCGGCGCAAACGCCCAATCTAGTTCTTTTGAGCAATCGTTCCACGATGGTACCGAAGCCATGCGTGCTGGGCGACTAGACGAGGCCGCTCAGGATTTCTCCCAGGCCACCAAGCTGTCTCCAACGTTTGCCGAAGGCCACTTCAATCTTGGCCTGGTGCGACTGCAGCAGGCGCAATTGGACCAGGCGATCTCGTCTTTCACCCGAAGTCTGACACTAAAACCGAAGCTGCGGGGGGCGAACCTATTCCTCGGCATCGCTCTCTATCGTGAGAACCAGTACGACAAAGCCATCGCCGCTTTGAAGCGGGAAATTGCGATTGATCCCTCGGGCGCCCAAAGTTTCATGTGGCTGGGCATCACACAACTAGCAAAGGGCGATGCAGAGGGCGCGAGTGCCAGCCTGGATAAGGCGGCCAGCCTGAAGCCCGATGATGTGGATATTCTGTATCATCGCGGGCGCGCCCACATGCTGGTTTCCAAAGCCAGCTACGAGCAGATGTATAAGCTTGCCCCCGATTCCTGGCGCGTACATCAGGTTCTCTCCCAGTCGTTCGCCGAGGCGGATCGACTGGAGGATGCCATTGCCGAAGGGCAACTGGCCCTCAACCTAAAACCTGATGAGCCCGGACTGCATCAGGAGCTCGGAGATCTCTACTGGCGCCAAAATCAGCTTCCGCAGGCGGAGTTGGAATTCCAGAAGGAGCTACAAGCTGATCCGCAGAATACCCAGGCGATGTACAAGCTGGCGGCGGTGAGCATCGAGCGCTCGAAGGCAGATGTCGCAGCCGGACTGCTGGCCGAGGTCCTGAAGCGCAACCCGCATTCGGCGGATGCCGAATATCAGTTGGGCCGGGCTGAGGCGCAGATGGGAAATGTTGATGCCGCAGTCGGCAATTTTTCCGCGGCCGTTGCGGACTCGGGCAAGTCTGATACGGAAACTCTCCGTCAGTCTTATTACCAACTGGCGCAGCTGTATCGCCGTCAACAGAAACCGGAGGAATCGCGGGTTGCCTTGGAGTCTTTCATGCGTCTAAAACAGCAGGCGGATGCGGAGCAGGCGCAGAATTTGCAGGACAAACTCCGGCGGTCCGCCCAGCTCCAGCAGCCGGCGAAGCAGTAGATGTTCGTGGGTAGTTAAGGCAATTTAGAAGTTTCGTCGGCGGTGGTAGGGTTGGATTTCTCGTGTTTCTGTGCAAACTAGCGTTTGCTTTATTCGTTTGCTGTCTGGAGTAAACGTTTGCTACTGAGCTCTTCGAATTGGAGGCCGAATTCTATGCAAGTGCGCAAGCTGGCGGTTCTCACTTTCTCTCTCGCCGTTGTGGCGGTTATGCTGTTTTCCCATGCGGCAGCCCAGACCAACCAGGGCTCGATTGCCGGCAATGTGGTGGATCCTTCCGGCGCATTGGTCGCCAATGCCAAGATCACGGCCAAGGAAACCAGCACAGGCAGTACCTACCAGACGGTTTCCAGTAGCGCGGGCGCATATCGCTTCCCCAATTTGAGCATCGGGACCTACGACATCACCGCCAGCTCTCCAGGGTTCAAGACCGCTACCCTCACCGGCGTACTGGTGCAGGTGGCGACCACCGCAGCGCTGGATATCAAACTCCAGACCGGTACCATTGCTGAAAACGTCACCGTCAACGCCGACGCTCCCACCGTAGAAGCGGAGAGCGCAGACATCGGAAGTGTGGTGAGCACCAAGCAGATCCTTGATCTGCCACTTCCGCTTGGCAGTACGGTGCAGGCAATGCGCTCTCCGGAGGCCTTTGCGTTCCTCATTCCTGGAGTCGTTGGTCCTGGGTCTGACTCCGGCAACGGAGGCACCTTCGAATCGAAAATTACCGGCGGCCAGAACTATGCGACCGAGGTTCTTCTCGACGGAGCTGCCACTACCCGGTCAGAGAACGGATCATCCTTTGACGAGACCGCGCCCTCGGTTGAGGCGCTCGGCGAGTTTAAGATCCTGACCTCCACCGTGCCTGCGGAGTTCGGGCGAACCACGGGAGGCATTGAAAGCTTTAACACCAAAGGCGGGACTAACAACTATCACGGAACTCTCTATGAGCTTTTCCGGAACGAAGACCTGGATTCAAATGTGTGGGGCAACAACTACGTCTTGCATACCCAAAACCTTACTCCAGCCCAGCGGAGGACCTTTAACACGCCCCTCGACCGCCAAAACGATTACGGAGGCACCATGGGCGGGCCGGTTCGCATCCCGCACCTGTATGACGGGCACGACAAGACTTTTTTCTTCTTTTCGTGGGAACAGTACAGGCAGCAGCAGGGCGGCGTGACCACTTCGACGGTTCCTACCAAACTCGCAAGGGGTGGTGATTTTAGCGAGTATCTCGGGGCGGGACTCACCGATTCCGGCGGCCATCCAATCATCAATCCGTGCACTGGCACACAAATCATCCAAGGTCAGATCTTCGATCCGAGCACCACTCAAACGAGAAACGGCGTCACTTGCCGCACGCCATTTACCGGTAACATTCTCACCCCCAACTCGACGGTGGGGCAAAACATCCTGAGCTACTATCCGGCTCCTCTGACCAGCGGCATCGTCAACAACTACAACTTCGGATTTTCTTTCCCGATTCTCGACACCACTACTACCTTCCGCATCGATCACAACATCACGGAAAAGAGCAAGGCCTATTTCACTTACTCCTCTCGCGAGAACACCCGCACCTCCACCAGTCCGGAATGGGCCGGCCCCGCTGGATTTGGCCGCACCCAGTTCTTCGGTACCCACTACATCCGCTTCGGATATGACTACACCCTCACTTCGACCATGCTGAATCATCTGAACCTCGGCTACAACCGCACCAACAGCAAGAACGTGGGCGCTGGAGTCGGGCAGGGCGGAGGCAAGAACTGGGACCCGGTGCTCGGCATCACTGGTGGGCCTGCGGGTCCTATGTTCCCGCAGATTAATCAAAGCAACGCCAATGGCATGGGCGACGCCGTTGACGGGGACACGATCGATAACGGCTTCCGCTTCAGTGACACGCTGAACTGGTCCAAAGGTAAACACCAATTCAAATTTGGTTACGAGGAGTGGTACACCCAGTATTCGCCGTTGGATTTCTCCAACACCAGCGGCACCTTCGGCTTCAACTCAAATCAGACGTCCACCTTTGGCGTCGATCCTGCTGCTGCGAAGCCCACCGCTCCGGTGGACGTGAGAAACCAGACCGGCAACAGCATCGCCAGCATGTTGCTGGGCCAGCTTGATTCAGGGGCCTACGGCGTCGTGCGAAGCCAGGCGCGGTTCCTTCGCTCCTACTTTGCCGGATTCGTTCAGGACACCTACAAAGTGACTCCCAATCTCACTCTGAATATTGGGTTGCGCTATGAAGTGGATCAACCATTCAAAGAGGCCAACGATAATACCTCAATTCTCAGTCTGACTGCTCCCAACTGCAACAGTTTCACTCCCGTCTGTCCCACCGGTGGAAACCTTCTGGGTGGGTTGGTGTTTGCTGGAAAGGGTCCCGGGCGCGACGGCGTAAGCGGCCAACGCTGGGCTGAGACTTATAAGAAAAACTTCGGCCCCCGCATCGGCTTCGCTTACTCTCCCGGATTCCTGGGCGCGGGCAAGACCGTCTTCCGCGGCGGCTATGGAATCCTGTACGGCGGACTGCAGTATGCCGATTTCGGAGGCCAGGCACGTCAGGGATTCAGAGGGACAGCAGGTCAATTCTCAAATGGCTTCAATCCGGCCTTCAACATCGACTCTTCTTTCCCGGTGCCCCCCCCAACTCTTCCGAACCTCGATCCATCACAGGTTAACTTCCAAGGCTGCTGTGCCGAGGCCTATGTCGCCCCCTCTTATGGCCGCCCACCGATGATCCAAAACTGGAGCTTCGAGGTTCAGCGTGAGTTGGCGAAAGACCTGATCTTGGATGTTGCTTATGTCGGGCAGCACTCCACTCACTTGCGCTCTAACTACGATGCCGTAAATACTCTGAACCCCAAATTCTTTAACTTGGGTTCAGCGCTGAACCAGCCGTTCGCTAATCAAAACACGATCCTTGCTCCCTATCCCGGGTTCGACACTACGCGCCCGCTGGCGCAGGGTCTTCTGACTTTCCCGCAGTTCTTCGGCATCAACACCGACGGACAGTTGGAAAACCTGGGACAGTCCACCTACAACGCTTTGGAAGCCCAGTTAACGCGGCGTTTCCATAACGGATTGAATCTGATGGCGTCTTATACCTGGTCGAAAACTTTGACCAACGCCGACGCCGCATTGCCGTTCTTTGCCACGCTGCATCAGGGCGGCGCTCCCCAAAACTTCTTCGACCAGCGAGGAGACAAAGCCATCAGCAACCAGGATCTGCCACACAACTTTGTGCTTAGCTACCTCTACGAACTGCCACTGGGCAAGGGCAAGCGCTTTATGAACAATGGCGGCGTCGCTGACAAGGTTTTGGGAGGTTGGCAGATCGGTGGCGTCCAGCGTTATGAGAGCGGACAGCCTATGGCCTTCGGTTGTGCCACCGCACCCGCAGCCTACGCTGACTGCATTCGTTTTGACCAGGTACCGGGCAGCTCTATCCTTAGCGCGGCATTCAGGAGTGGACACTGGAATCCGGTCACCGATTCGGTGTTCAACTCGATCGATTTGCCGAATGCCATCAACCCCGGTGCCGCAGCCTTTGACGATCCAAATTCCACCTCACATCTTGCAACTCGCGGAACTTACGTATTTGGCACCATGCCCAGAGTCAACGGCGCGGTCCGAATGTATCCGTACCTGAGCGAGGATTTCAGCTTCATAAAACGAACCAAGCTCACCGAGACCAAGGCCCTGAACCTTCAGGTAACCATGATCAACGCATTTAACCGGCACATCTGGAATCGCCCTGGCGATCTTAATCCCTACGATTCACAGAGCAATATAGGATCGTTTGGCCTGATGAACGTCACCAACTTCAGCAATACCGGTGGCGGAAGCTACCTATTACTACCTCGCAAGATACAGTTGCAACTTAAGTTTGAGTATTGAGCCCTTCCCCAACCTTCGTCCAGGGCCGCCTTCTCTTGGCGGCCCTGGTTTTTTGTAGTGCAAGGTGTTCAGTGAGCCCTAGCGTTGATTGCTAAACTGGAATAGGGCATAAAGGGAACTAACGGTCCCGTGATCACATGGAATGCTCTCAAAATGGAATCGGCTCGGCGCTCTGTCCTGCGTTGCTGGCTCTTGGCGCCGTTCTCGCGGCCTCGGCTGCGGCTCAAAGCTCTCCGACGCCCGGCAGGTTCACAGACGCCACTGAAAAGCTCGGAATCCACTTCCGGCAGCAGGCTTCGCCCACTAGCAAGAAATATCTGCTTGAAACCATGGGATCAGGCGTAGCCCTCTTCGACTACGACAACGATGGCCGCCTGGACATCTTCTTCGCTAACGGCGCGCGGCTTGACGATCCCACCCCCAAAGGCACAATTCCCAAGAAGGATGATGCTAAATATTGGAACCGGCTCTATCACCAGAAGGCCGATGGCACGTTTGAAGATGTCACCCAAAGAGCTGGTCTTGCTGGCATCGGCTACTCCACTGGTGTCGCGGTCGGCGATTATGACAACGATGGTTTCGAAGACCTGTTCGTTGCCGGATACGGCCACAGCACGCTCTATCACAACAATGGCGATGGCACTTTCACCGATGTGACCTCCGCAGCCGGCGTGGCTGGTTCGGGATGGATGACCAGTGCCGCCTGGGTTGACTATGACAACGACGGACGCCTGGATCTGGTTGTCGCCCGCTACATGCAATGGGACTTCGACGACATTTACTGCGGTCATCGCGAAGAAGGTCTGCGTTCCTTTTGCCACCCTGATCTGTTCAAGCCGGAGTCGGTTCTGCTGTATCACAACGACGGCAACGGAAAGTTTTCCGAAGTTTCACATCAGGCCGGCGTCGATAAACCCGGCAAGGGTCTCGGCATCGCCATCGCAGACTATGATCACGACGGCTGGATGGACATCCTGGTCGCCAACGACTCCATCCCGGAATACCTGTTCCACAATCGCGGCAACGGAACTTTTGAAGAAGTCGGCCTACCTTCGGGCGCGGCCCTCGACGGCAACGGCACCAGCTTCGCCGGAATGGGCGTGGATTTCGAGGATTACAACAATGACGGCTGGCCCGACATCATCATCACCGACCTGGCCAATCAGCGCTACGCGTTATTTACCAACCTCAAAGACGGCACTTTCGACTACGCGACCCCTGCTACAGGCCTGGGCGCGATCTCGTTACTCCACTCCGGATGGGGCGTGCGTTTCTTGGACTACGACAACGACGGGTGGAAGGACCTATTTATTGTTCAGTCGCACGTCATGGACACCATTCAGGTCAACGAACCCAACCTGCGCTATCGCGAGCCGCCTCTGCTCCTGCACAATGAACAAGGAAAGAAGTTCGTGGACGTTTCGGCGGACTCGGGAGATGTTTTCCATCAGCAATGGGCGGCGCGTGGACTGGCCATCGGAGACATTAATAATGACGGCACGCTGGACGCCGTGGTTACGTCGAACGACGGCCCGGCCTGGATACTCCTCAATCAAACCAGCACAACCAATCACTGGATCAGCCTTAATCTGGTGGGAGCAAAAAGCAACCGAGATGCTATCGGAGCGCAGATCCGGATCTCAATTGCTTCGGGAGACCAGTTTGCAACCGTTTCTACCAGTGGCAGCTATCAATCTTCGAGTGACAAGCGGGCACACTTCGGTCTTGGTGCCGCGGCGATGATTCGCGAAATTGAAGTACGCTGGCCGAGCGGTGTTCGTCAGATACTTAAAGACGTGAAAGCCGATCAGATCTTGACCGTTACCGAGCCGGCGAAGTAGCCGTGGTGCCTAAGAAACTGAAAATCTGCGGATTTGGTTCCATGCTAAATCTGAAACAGAGTGCGAGTTTAATCCTGGCAATCCTTCTATCCGCGGCGGCAGCCTCTGCCCAGACCGGGATCTGTGATCAAGCCGCAACTCAATTCCGAGATCGTCGCTGGCCAGACGCCGCCGAAGCCTACGCCAACTGCGATAAAGGTGCTCCCGGGCAAACCGATGCGCTGCTCTACCGCGGCAAGGCGCTGGTGAACCAGCAAAAGTTTCCTGAGGCAGCGGCTTCGCTCGAATCCTATCTCGCTACTCATCCCCAGTCTGACGACGCGGTTTACTTGCTGGGATACGTCCGTTTCCGTCAAGACCAGCCGAAAGAATCGCTTGCGTTGTTCACCCAGGCTGCAAAACGAAAAGCCCCTGCCGCAGACGATCTCAAGATTGTTGCACTCGACTACGTCCTATTGAATGACTACACCAGCGCCGCGCGATACCTGGAGCAATCGTTACAGATGAACCCGGACGACGTGGAGGCCCGCTATCACCTGGGACGTGTGCGCTACCAGCAAAACCAGTTTGATCCGGCGATTGCCGCGTTTGAAGAAGTCCTGCGGCAGAATCCGAGCGACGTCAAAGCTGAAGACAATCTGGGCCTCTGCCTGGAGGCCAAAGGCCGGGGGGATGCGGCTCTGGCCGCATACCGGAAAGCCATCTTTATGGAGTCGGCCTCCTCGTTTCAAAGCGAACAGCCCTACCTGAACCTTGGCAAGCTTCTTACGACGATGAATCGTGCCGCCGAGGCGGTGCCGGTTCTTACTCAGGCCGCGATGATCGCTCCCGACTCCGCGACCGCCCACTATGAGCTGGGCCGGGCGCAGTTCAGCCTGGAGCGCTTCGAACCAGCCCGCGCACAATTGGAGAAGGCGGTAGCTCTTGATCCTAAGAACAGCTCTCCGCACTATCTCCTGGGTCGGATTTACCAACGCCTGGGAAAGCGGGAACAAGCCACACAACAATTCAAATTGACCGAGGAATTAATTCGCCAGCAAAACGCGAAATCCGGAGGGATGGCCTCCAGCCACTAGTGCCGAGGATGAACGGATTTTTCACCAGCCGCGCAGCAGGGAACAAGTCTTGGATTTGGCTGGTCGTGCTTAATGCGGCTGTTCTATCTCCAATTCCCCCGGTGAGCGCACAAGTCTCAAGCCGGGGCGTCAATGCTGCCCTACTTCAAGACGCTGCCCAATCCATCGCGGCAGGAGACTTGGATCGTGCGGAGAATGAGCTGCAGTCCATCCTGCGCATTTCTCCCGATGAGTATCAAGCCCTCAATTTCCTCGGAATTGTACGTGCCCAGCAGCGCCGGGAAGCGGAGGCCGAGAAAATCTTTCGCCAGGTGATCCGCCGCAAGCCCGATTTCGCCAGCGCCCATGTCAACCTCGGGCTGCTTTACGTACAGATGAACCGGCCGGAGGATGCGGTGCCTGAACTGCAGGGAGCGCTGCGTCTCGCCCCGGATCGGACCGATGCCGCCGACGCTCTCGTCGCAGTCTGGCAAGGTCAAGCCCGTGCAGCGGTCAGCTCCGGCGATACAGAGAAGGCGCTATCACTGCTGATCCAGGCCCGCAAGCTGGCGGCCGACAATCCAGAGGTGCAGTTCGAATTCGGAATGGTGGGATTGCGAATGTCGCTGCTACCAGATGCCCTCGATGGGTTTCAGCGAACTCTGAAACTGCGACCGAATGATCCCGGCGCAACCTATGGCCTGGGGCGGACATACATGGAGATGTCCCGATTTGACGACGCCCGCCAGCAGTTCGCGAAGTACCTTGCGCTCCGCCCCAACGACGCCTCCGCGCACTACGCTCTGGGCATGGCTTTGGCGGCGCTCGAGCACTCGGACGAAGCTAGGAATGAATTTGAAAAATCTGCAAAGATCGCGCCCGTTCAGACGGAATCCTATTGCCAACTTGGGCGGTTGGACCTCAACTCCGGAGACCTGAGTTCGGCCGAAAACTATTTTCGCCGGTCCCTCGATCGTGATCCCAAGAATTCATGTGCTCTGACCGGGTTGGGCCGGGTTGATTTCGGGAGGAAAGATTTCACCGAAGCGGTTGATTTTCTGCAAACCGCAATTGCCGTCGATGCTTCGCTCCGCGAGGCCCACTACTATCTCGGCTTGACCTACGCTCGCATGGGAAAGCACGAAGCGTCAGAACACCAACTGCAGATTGCCACCCAGTTGGAACATGAAGAGGTCGAAAAGCATCGCACCATCTTTAGGATTGAAGATCCTGCGAAACTCGATCAAGCGGTTTCCCCAACGCCACAATAGAGGCTGCCGCAATTTTTCTCTGGCGCAGAGCTTGGAGAATCGGCACCGTCGATCGACAAACAACCCGGGATTAGGCTACTTTGCGGGCGCAGGAATCGAATCAGGGCAACGGCGATTTTGTAGCGTCGGCAGTGGATGGCGACAAGATCATCATGGCGACCCTTCATGAATATCGGGGACGAAACCTACAACACCTACTTCGCGTTGAAAACGTAAGCTTTCATCCGAAAAGAAAAAGCCGATTGATTACTGACCCGTGGGTGTCCCATCTTCCAACGCGGCGCTGGGCCAGCCGTCCTTCCATCCCAGAGTCGAGATCTGCAGCGACGGCCTCCCGGTTTTCGCGTCGTAGGCATGGAACACGATGATGTCTCCGTCCTTCTGTTGCAGCAGCGATTCCCCGCCCGGCCCCAGCCAGCGCTGGTTCCCCTCCAGCAGAAGGGTTCCGCCACCTTGCATCATCGGTTTCCCAGTCGCGTCCGCGTAGGCCCCCGTCACCTTGTGAGAACGCCCTACCATCGTCTTGTACGTGCTCTTTGTGCCCCGGCAGCAGAGGTCGAACGAAACCAACAAATAGTAATAATCCTTGTGATGAATAATGAATGGCGCTTCGATGGCCTGCCAGTTAGCGGGTAAGCCGGGAGGTGGTGGCGGAGGGTTGTCCGGACGCGCTCGACTGGCGAGCGAATACAGTTTCGTATCCTCCTCCGCCAATTTTCCTGTCTTTGGATCAATCCGCCGCATCTTGATGCCGCTCCAGAAGCTGCCAAACGCAAGCCAGGCACCGCCGTAGTCATCCAGCACCAGGTTAGGATCAATAGCGTTGAAGTCATCTTCCTTAAGAGAGCGCAGCACCAGCCCTTGGTCCTCCCAGCGAAAGTCCGGGCTCTTCGGATCCAGCGTTTTGTTGGTCAGCAGCGCGATCCCCGAGGTGTTTTTCCCAAACGCCGAAAACGCGTAGTACAAGTGATACAGTCCGTTGAAATAAGAAATATCAGGCGCCCACAGTTCCTTGGTCTCCGGACTCTCCTTCTTTATCCAATCCGGAATCTGCTGCATAACGAACCCGCACTTCTCCCAATGATGCAGGTCCTTCGAGCACCGGATAGGAAGCTGCTGGCCTTGCGGGTTCGGTCCGGTGACGGTCGCGAACAGATACCAGGTGTCGCCGTCTTTGATGATGGAAGGGTCATGTGTGCCCGCAACGTCGCCGTCCACCGCAATCACGTGAGGCAAGGTGGAATCTGCGGCTTGCATGCATAGAGGACTCGCAACGATTGCCGCAGCTAGCAGGAAAACGGTTGCAAGACGAGTTTGAAGCTTCATCGCTTTTACTGACCCCCGAAAAAAAGAGCTGGGCCTTGGGAACCCGCGGAATTCCTCTCGGATTCCAGTAGAATGGCGCAGTGCAGTCCACGGTTGAGCAGAGATTTTAGCACGGAAAACGTTTTCACCAACTGGCCGGAAGGGCTTAACCTCTAAGCAGTCCGGGAGGAGCGCCATGAAGCGCATGATTCGTTTCACCAGCGCCGCCGCGTTGGTCGCTGTCCTTGCCGTTTTCCCCACTTTTGCCGCCGCCGGCCAGTGGTCCAGGGACAGGGCCGACCGCTGGTATTCGGCTCAGCCCTGGATGGTTGGCAGTAATTTCGTCACCAGTACCGCGATCAATGAACTGGAAATGTGGCAGCCCCAGACCTTTGATCCCGCCACCATCGATCGCGAACTCGGTTGGGCCGAGGGGCTCGGCATGAACAGTATGCGCGTGTTCCTCCACAATCTCCTGTGGCAGCAGGACCCACAAGGCTTCCTGAAGCGGATGGACAAATTTCTTGAGATCGCTGACCAACACCACATCCGGATTATGTTTGTCCTGCTCGATTCGGTCTGGGATCCATATCCGAAGCCAGGCAAGCAGCGCGAGCCCAAACCTTACGTCCACAACTCTGGATGGGTGCAGGCTCCTGGTGCAGAGATCCTTGAAGACCGGTCGCGATGGGAGAAAGAAATTAAACCCTACGTACGCGGTGTGGTGGGCCATTTCCGCCATGACAAGCGAGTTCTGATGTGGGACGTGATGAACGAACCGGACAATGACAATCCGCCGTACCGGGCGCAAGAACTTCCCAATAAGGCAGAGCTAGCCACAGCACTCCTCGAAAAGGAGTGGGAGTGGGTCCGTCAGGCGAAGCCGGAACAGCCCCTGACCAGCGGGGTTTGGAAAGATGACTGGTCCGATCCCGCGAAGCTCAGCCCCACGGCGCGGTTTCAACTCGACCACTCAGATGTCATCACCTTTCACAGCTATGACAAGCCGGATGAGACTACGCGCCGCATCGCGTCTCTGCGCCGTTATCATCGCCCCATCGTCTGCACCGAATACATGGCGCGGCCACGAGGCAGTACCTTCCAGGCAATCCTTCCGTTGCTGAAGCGTGAGCATGTCGGCGCCTACAACTGGGGATTCGTCTCCGGTAAATCGCAGACCATCTATCCCTGGGATTCATGGGACAAAGCCTACACGGGTCCGCTGCCGGTCTGGTTTCACGACATCTTCCATGCCGACGGCACGCCCTACAATCCTGAGGAAACGGATCTGATCAAGCGCTTGACGCAGGGTGAAAACTAATGCGAAGCAGGGAGGCGGTCGCTGTAGTGGCATGCCAGCAGGCGAGGTCGAAGGCCACTTGAAGCCTAGTGCAATTCAGTCGTATATTTAGGCGCTGTGAGAAATCGTTTACTTGCATTCTCTTCGTGAGGGAGCGACCCCTATGAAACGCCGCGAATTCATTCGCACTAGTTTGGCGGGTACAGGAGCATTGGTGTTTTCGCAATTTGCCGGCCGGCGCGCATTGCGCGCCGCCACCGGTACGGATTCCCGTATCGAAGTCCTGCTCGGCGAGCCGCTGGGCACCATCTCGCCAAACATTTACGGACACTTCACCGAGAACCTTGGCGGCGTGATTTACGACGGAGTGTGGGTGGGCAAGAATTCGAAAGTCCCCAACATCGACGGCATTCGCAAAGAGTTGGTTGAGCAAATGCGAAAGATCAAGTCTCCCGTGGTGCGGTATCCCGGCGGCTGCTTTGCCGACAGCTACGACTGGCGCGATGGCATTGGGCCCGCCGACAAGCGTCCGCGGCGAACCAACTTCTGGGCTGGCGAGGAAAAAGGCCCATCGCCTGACACTCATAGATTCGATCCCAACCAATTCGGCACCAACGAGTTTGTCCATTTCTGCAACCTGATCGGCAGTCAGCCTTACTTGGCGGCCAATGTCCGCAGTCTCCCAGCCGAAGAGTTCTACCGCTGGGTGGAATATTGCAATTCGCCCGCCCGGTCGACGACGTTGGCTGACACGCGCGCCGAGGCCGGCTATCGCGATCCCTTCGGCGTCCGTTTCTGGGGCGTGGGAAATGAATCCTGGGGCTGCGGCGGGAACTTCACTCCGCAAGAATATGCCGAAGAATTTCGCCGCTTCACCACTTGGGTCCCGAGTTATGGAGTGGACTTGGCGTTCATCGGATCCGGCCCCAACGTCGATGATTGGAGTTGGACGCGCGGTTTTCTTGAGGAAATTGTTCGAAAAGGGCCGTACGCGCTGCGCGGAATCTATGGCCTGGCACTGCATCACTACGCTTGGAACCTCAGTCGCAAACCCGAGAACTGGGTGCAGGGCAAACGCGACGCCGTCAATTTTGAGCCGGTGGAGTGGTATGAACTTCTCCGCGAAGGCGACCGCATGGAGGGTCTCATTACCGGGCACTGGCAGGTCATGGGCGAGATTGACCACGAGCATCACATCAAACTGGTGGTGGACGAGTGGGGCCCCTGGTACAAACCCGGCAGCGAGGCGAGTCCCGGCGATATTCTCGAGCAGATGCCGACTCTCCGCGACGCGGTTTTCAGCGGCATGACTCTGGATATTTTCAACCGCAATCCTGAGAAGGTTGCCATGGCCAACTGCGCCCAGCTGATCAACTGCCTCAACAGTCTCTATCTGGCGCATGAAGACAAGTTCGTAGTCACGCCGGTTGGCCAGGTGCTCGGCATGTATGCCACCCACCAGGGGGGCCAGGGAGTGCGCACTATGTTTTCCTCCCCGGAAGTGAATTACGACCGCGATGGCAAGTCGGCAACCTTCTGGGGCCTGCGCGGATCGGCGTCGCTAACCGAGAAGAAATTGTGTCTGACGGTGGTCAATCCTCATATCAGCGAAGGCCGAGAAACGGAAATAACTCTCCGCGGAGCCACCGTTCGCTCGGGAAGCGTCACCACGCTGACCCACTCCGATATTCATGCACACAATACGTTTGATCGGAGAGATGTTGTCGTGCCACAGACGAGTGAACTGAAGATTGCTGGCCCGCTGGTTCTTACGTTTCCACCTGCATCGGTTACAGCTGTGAATGTCGAGCTAGTCTAGGTCGCATGGCAGCGGCGTAAGCAACTTCTGCCCGAGGAGAGACGGCGTGTGTCTAATGCTGCGAACGAATGTGGTACTGCTCGGTGCCGCACTCCTGGTTACAGGTGGGACCGCACTTGCCCAAGCTGCCGCCTCGGCCCGCATCATCATTGACGCCGCCAAGGTCGAAGGCGAAATTAGCCCCACGCTCTACGGCCAGTTCGACGAGTTCATGTTCGAAGGTGTTAAGGGAGGATTGAGCGCCGAACTGCTGCGAGATCGCAGCTTCGACTCAGCACCGAATTCTATCGGCCTGCCACGTTATTGGGAGCGCGATCCCGACGATCGCAACGATGATTCTGTTCTGCACTTCCACTGGGATGACAAGGTTTTCTATCCCCCGACCCGACTGACGAGTACGGATGTTCCCGATCATTCGCTGAGGGTCGATCTTGATTCAAGTGACGGCCAGCGCCACGGAATTCACCAGAGCGGAATTCCAGTCCGCAAAGGAATGAGTTATCACGGCTATTTCTGGGCGAAGGCCACATCCTTCAACGGAGACATTAGCGTGGCTCTCGAAGCCGACCGCACCGGTGGGCAGAGCTACGGTTCAGCCGAGATTCGCGATATCTCGAATGACAAGAAGGACTGGCGTAAGTATGAATTCGTTCTGACTTCCATCGAAGACGACCCGTTGACCAACCTGGCGATCCTCTTTCACGGAAAAGGCCGCCTGTGGATTGATCAAATCTCACTGATTCCGGCCGATGCCGTGGGTGACGTTCGGGCCGACGTTTTTGAAAAACTGAAAGCCGTCCGCCCCGCGTTCATCCGTTGGCCCGGGGGCAATGTCGCCCAAGACTATCACTGGTGGTGGGGCATCGGTCCTAAGGACCAGCGTCCGGCGTGGGTGAATCTTTCCTGGGCCAACGAACTCGAATCTGGGGATTTCGGCACCAACGAGTTCATCGAACTCTGCCGTGGCTTGGGGGCGGTGCCTTCAATCACGGTCAACGTTGAAGGACGCGGAGCCAGCGCGCAGGAAGCTGCCAACTGGGTGGAGTATGCGAACGGACCCGTCACCTCAAAATACGGAGCGATCCGTGCCGCCGACGGCCATCCCGAACCTTATCGGGTGAAGTACTGGGAAATTGGAAATGAAATCTGGGGAAACTGGGTGCGCGGTCACAGCGATGCCGAGACCTATGCCAAGAATCTGGCCCGCTACTCCGCGGCGCTGCGTGCGGTTGACCCCTCGATCCGCCTGATCGGGGTTGGCGACAACGACATGAATTGGAATCGCACGGTTCTGAAAACGTCCGGTTCGTCGTTGGACTACCTCGCCGTGCATCACTACTACGGCGCGAAGGAAATGCAGGGCGATCCCTTAAATCTGATGGCCCGCCCCCTTCACTACCAGCGCTTTTATCAGGAAATGGCGAGAACCATCTCACAACTAGTGCCCAATCATCCGATCCAGCTGGCCATCAACGAGTGGAACACAGCGCTTCCCCTTCCAGCACAGCATTCCATGCTCTCCGCCCTGTATGCGGCGCGGCTCATGAATGTTTTTGAACGGAACAGCATTGTCGGAATGAGCGCGCCTTCTGACATGGTGAATGGCTGGCCGGGTGGACTCATTCAAGCCAGCCGCCATGGCGTTTTTGTCACTCCAACCTATTTGGTGAACCAGCTTTACGCCGGCCACCTCGGACGCCAGCGCCTGACGGTGCAAGTGGAGAGCCCGACTTTTGATAGCAGCCGGGAAGGGAAGGGCATTCCATGTCTCGATGCCGTGGTCAGCCGCTCGTCCGACGGAAAGCAGATCTTCGTCAAGGCCGTGAACACGAATCTCACCCAGAGCCTCCATACCGTGCTTCAAATAATTGGGGCGAAGCCTGGTGCGCTGGCGCGCGTAGAAACATTGAACGCGGCTTCGCTGACCGCGTCCAACAGCTTTTCGACTCCTGAGGAAGTATCAATTCATTCTGTCCATGTTCCTGCAGGCGACGCCTTCAGCGTGGACTTGCCCGAACACTCGGTTTCAGTCATAACTTTGGACATTGAGTAGCATCGGATGCCACCGGGCTTGCGATTCAGTTGCGAAATAGTATTGACCCCGGAGTTGGGTCCGGAGTATGGTTTTCCAGCAATCGTTTACTTGGCAATCACGCAGAGGAGAAAACCCATGTCGCGACTGACTAGACGAGGTTTCCTGAAGAACACTTCCACCGCTGGACTGGCCTGTTCTGCCAGCCTTCTCGTCGGGAGGTCAGCTTTTGCGGCGGCGAAGCCCGCGGCCGGCCCTAACTCAGCGGTCAGAATCTACGCCGACACCCGTCGCACGGTCGCGCCCCTCGAACGCAATGTCTTCGGCTCCTTTCTTGAGCATCTAGGACGCGCGATTCACGAAGGCATTTACGATCCCAGTTCCAAGCTCTCCGATTCCAATGGATTCCGCAAAGACGTTCTCAACGAAATTCACCAGCTCGGAGTTCCCATCATCCGCTATCCCGGAGGCAATTTCGTTTCCGGATACAACTGGCTTGACGGGGTTGGTCCGAAAGAAGACCGGCCCCACGTTCTCGATAAGGCCTGGAACACGCTCGAAAACAATCAATTCGGCACCAACGAATTTATGGCCTGGTGCAAGCAAGTGGGTACGCTTCCGCTCATGGGATTAAACCTGGGGACGGGGACTCCGGAGGGTGCTGCGGCACTGCTCGAATACTGCAACGTGGATAAGGGCACGAAGTGGAGTGATCTGCGACGCAAACACGGAGTCGCCGAGCCCCACCGGGTGCAGCATTGGTGCCTGGGCAATGAAATGGACGGCCCGTGGCAGATCGGCCACATGACGGCTTCCGAATATGGCATGAAAGCCGCCGACGCCGCGCGGCAGATGCGTGCCGTAGATCCTTCGGTCAAGCTGATCGCCTGCGGATCGAGTAACTCGTCCATGCCCACCTACCTCGAATGGGACCGCGATGTGCTCGAGCATTGCTATGAGTACGTGGATGGGCTTTCTCTGCACCGGTATTTCACCAATACTCCGGAAGAAACCGGCGGCGACAGCGAAAAATTCGTGGCGCTAAACCTAACCATGGACCGGCAAATCACGGAGTCCGCCGCAGTCTGCGATATGGTGCAAGGCCACAAACGTTCGCCCAAGAAACTCTGGCTGTCGTTTGATGAATGGAATGTCTGGTACCGCGAACGCAGCGGCGAATCCATGAACGGACACGAAAAGGAAGCTCCGCACCTTTTGGAAGAAGTTTATAACCTGGAAGACGCTCTGCTGGTTGGCGGCTTGGTGAATTCTCTGGTGCGTCATGCCGACCGGGTCAAGATTGCCTGTCTGGCACAACTCGTCAACGTGATTGCGCCCATCATGACCAACGCAGATGGCCTGTACCGGCAGACCATCTTTTATCCCTACAGCTGGGGCCTGCAATATGCTCGTGGCGCGGTGCTGGATCTGCTGGTCGAATCTTCCACTTATGACGTTAAGGGCATGGACAAGGTCCCGCATGTGGATGTCTCGGGGACCTTCAACCACGAGGACGAAAGCATTTCGATGTTTCTCCTGAACCGCGATCTGTCGAATGCCCGCGAAGTCGAAATCGTTTGGGAAGACGCCGCTCCGACTCGGGTGTTGGCCTCATCCACGCTGACCGGAAACGATCTGAAGGCGTCGAATAGCTTTGCTGCGCCTCAGCGGGTGGCTCCGCAGACATTTGAAAAGCCCGCAGTCAGCGGCGCGCGCACGCGGCTAGAGTTGCCGGCTCGTTCGTACACCGTCGTGCAATGGTCGGTGTGAGTTTGTCGGGAGGAAAGTCGAACGGTCTTTATCTGAAGCTCGCGCCGTCGCGAAGCTGCCGGGCGATGCTCTCGAGGAAATCGTCGTCGCCCTGCTCAGGTGGTTTTGGCATTCCCGTTTTCTGAGTGATCATAGCAACGATGCGCTGAGCGGTAGTGATGCGTACCACTCCATCCACTTCGTATCTGCGGCTCAGATAAGTCTCGATCAGAACCAAATCATCAGGCGCAAGCTTGCGCAGCTCCGGCTGAAGCCGTTCGTTTGCCACGCGATTGCCCCAGGAAGGAGTCACGGATTCTTGGGCCTTGTCGTGGACCACAATTGTCCCAGCAACAAAATCGCCCAAGCGGCGGTTCTGTTGGTTACACATCATGCAGATCAGGCCCACGCCATAAACGCCGGGAATAATATCCACGCCCCGCATAAGGTTTCGCCCAATACACTCGACGGCGGTCATAGGGCGTCCGCTCTGATGGATGACGCGAATTCCCGCTACCCGCTTGCCGGGTGTTTTTCCGTCCCAAATGATTTCAAAAAACGCGAAGTAGCCCCAATAGAGGCAGAAGGGAATTAGAACCAGAAGGAACGCGCCCACGGTTTGGGATAAGAAGCGGAAGTATTGTCCAAGGCCCAGCGACGAGTAATCTCCCATCGAAACCAGCGCGCCAATAATAAACAGCGCGAGCACCAAGGCCAATTGCAGTAAACTATCGGTCGCCAGGGCAAGCAGGCGGCTGCCGATTCCAGCCAGCGGCAACTCCAGAGCAATTTGCTCGGGAGTATCTATCTCGAATCGATCGAGGGACTGCACAATTGATCTCCACCCACTGGATTGAGAAGCGCAAGCCGTACTGGCAGAAGCTGGAAGCCCTGGTCACCAGCGCCCGCAAAGGCGTGAAGTCGCTCAGCCACGGCGAGCTGCAGGAACTCAGCCTCTTGTACCGCCAAACGGCCGCCGATCTGGCCGCCATTCGGCAGGACCCCAGTTCCGTCCATTTTGCGCGTTATCTCAATCAATTGATGACGCGCGCCCACAATATCATTTACGTGGGCCATCGCGCGAGTCCGTGGGCGATTTTCACGTTTTTCAAACAAGAGTATCCGCGCGTCTTCCGCCGCAATGCAAAATATTGCGCACTGGCGGTGGCCGTCTTCGTGGCCGGTGGATTTGCGGGCGTCGCGCTCACTTTGCAGGATCCTGATTTCCAGTTGAAGGTGCTGGGTCCACGCATGGTACAGACCATCCAGCGCAAAGAAATGTGGACGCACTCCATCATCTCGGTGAAGCCGCTGGCCTCCAGCGAAATCATGACCAATAACATGACCGTTGGGTTCATGACCTACGCGACCGGGATCACTGCTGGGCTGGGCACGATATACATGATGTTTTTCAACGGGTTGCTGATGGGAGTCATCGGGACGGCGTGCAGCCTCGCGGGAATGAGTTTGAGCCTGTGGAGCTTTGTCGCCCCGCACGGAGCGCTGGAGCTGCCGGCAATTTTTCTGGCTGGTGGCGCAGGATTCAAAATCGCGCATGGCCTGCTTTTTCCGGGAGTGTTGCCGCGAAAAGACTCCCTTATGCTGGCCGGGCGTGAAGCTACGACACTGGTGCTGGGTTCGGTGCCAATTCTGATTGTCGCGGGCACGATCGAAGCCTTCGTTTCGCCGACTGGGTTGGCGGTGCCGCTGAAGTTTGCTATGTCAGCAGCGCTGTTTGTTTTGCTGAGTGCTTATCTTTTTGGGGCTGGGCGGCGGAACGCTCCTCCGTCTCCGGCAAGATAAATTGGGTTTGGAGGCACGGGCGTTCCGCCCGTGCAGACGCCTGGGCGCAAGCGCGAATCAAGTTTCATTAGTTGCGGTACGCAGTTCCTTTACTGCTAATGGAATGGGATCCACTGCGGATGTTTACCATACCCGGGGCCTTCGGATCGTTAGACCATTCCGCAGCCCATGAGTCGTTTCCCCCTGTCATCGGATCTGTTGGGACCTGCTTGAGATACCCGGATGCTAGAAGCTCATCGAGTGACTGGGGGCGCCGGTGCTTGTCAGCAACATATGCGTCGAGGAGCGTGCGCAATGGGAACAAGTTTTGCTGCATTACGCTTTCGCGCGCTTTCGGGATACTGGCAACAGATCTGCTGGATACAAACAAACCCCCAGCGAGCACGGCCAGTGCGACGACCGCTAGCGTTGTAAGAGTGCGTTTTCCCGTGCATGTATATGCTCCATCCGCCACTAATTTACGCTGGAGCAGCCGATCTCCCTAAAGCAAGTTCCTCTGCTTCACATCCAGATACGAATTCACCACCGTAACCGACGCCGCAGCCGAACTAACTTCCACCGCCAGCGCTCCCCGTTGCCGCAGCTTTGCCAGCAGGACCTCCCTGCGATGCATGGTCTCCTGCGCCGCCGTCGTCCGATACATGTTGGTCACGGAATCCGGCTCGCCCGCAGCCAGCGCCGCCAGGTCCGGTTGTCCGATTACAACGAACAGCACCAGATGTCTCGACGCGGCTTCGGAAGCTGCATCAATCACCTCCGGCGTCATCGAGGTTTCAGGAAAATCCGTAAGCCACACGATCAGGCTGCGGCGTTTCTGCGTCGTAAGCAGAGCGCTGACCGCTTGCAGATGATCGCCTTCCAGCGGATCTTCTTTGACGTACGCCAGTTGCTGAATCATCTGCCGCAAGTGCGCGCTGCCGCGATACGGCAGCATGCGCTTCTGCACATGCCGCCCATAAGCCAACAGGCCGACACGATCTCCCGTCCCAAGCGCAACCTCCGCCAGGCTGAGCGCGGCGTTCACTGCAAAGTCGAGCTTGCTCAATCCCGAAACGCGAGCGCGCATCAGGCGCCCCGCATCGAGCACCAGCCAGATAGTCTGGCTGCGCTCAATCTGAAAGATGCGCGTCACTAGTTTTCCGCGGCGGGCGGCGGCGGTCCAGCAAATGTCGCGGAATTCATCGCCCTCACGATACTCGCGCAGGCTTTCAAACTCACGTCCGGCGCCGCGAATCCGGGTATGCCGTTTTTCCATTTCAATCTGTCGGCTGCGCACCAGGTATACCGCCTGCTGCCGGGCTTCTTCAAGGTTGGGATAGACACATACCTTCTGTTCCACTCGCGCCATTGCCCATCGCTCAGCCAGCCGCATCGGAGTCTGATAGCGCACGTAAACCGCTCCGAGTTCAACATCGCCGCGCCGCGTAGGGCTAATCTGATAAGAAACTACAGCTTCGTCTCGACCACGGCACTTCAGCTCCAGTTCGGGGGCTGCGGCCCGCAACTCCGGCGGAACATTGTCAATAAGCGTGGCAAACACGGTAACGCGGCTGGAGTTTTCCAGAAGTAACTCAATCGTGTTGGGGACCGAGAGTGCCGCAGCTCGGCTCCAGCGGCGGGTGAAGGAAAGATGATTTGGAGAAGGAAGGCTGGCCAGGTCAAGTCCCCATGCCAGCAGGACGAGAGCGTCCCACGCAGCCATGGCGTAGAAGAGTCGCGGATCATGGAAAGCGCCGCCTAGCCACACCAATCCAATCACTATCAGCAGAAAGAAACGCGGGCCAAAGGCCCCCGCCAATCGCTTTCGCTTCTCCGCCTTCGCCGTCGTCGCTGGCGGTACGAGTGTGCTGGCGTCGGTCACTTGGGGACCTCGACTGCGCGAAGCACATCGGCAACGATGAGGTCAGCACTGAGTCCTTCGAGATCAGCCTCTGGTTTTAGCACCAGACGATGCCGCAGCACCGGCGGCGCAGCCGCCTTTACGTCATCCGGGATGACATAGTCGCGAGCGTCCATTGCCGCAATCGCCCGGGCCACCACCATCAGGCTGATTGCCGCGCGCGGGCTTGCTCCCAGCGACAGCGAAGGCCAATCGCGCGTCCGCCGCGCAATTTGCACAATGTAGTTGAACAGCGCCGGTTCCACCTTGACGGCCTTGACTTCCTGCTGTGCGGCTGCGAGCAGCCCTGGGGGCAATGGCATCAGTCCCATGCTGTCTAGATCGCGAGCCTCAAAGCCGTTTTGCACATTCGTCAGCATCTGCACTTCATCTTTGGCCGCCGGATACGCGACACGAATCTTCAATAGAAAACGATCAAGCTGGGCTTCGGGCAACGGATAGGTTCCCTCGAACTCGATAGGGTTCTGGGTAGCAAACACGCTGAACTCCGCCGGGAGTTGGTAACGCGTGCCGTCAATCGTGACCTGATATTCCTCCATGCACTCCAGCAGCGCGGCCTGGGTCCGGGGAGGCATGCGGTTAATTTCATCCACCAGGAGCAGGTCGGTGAAGACTGGCCCCTTGTGCAGATGGAAGGTGCTGGTCGCCAGGTTGAGGATATTCGTCCCGATGATGTCGGCGGGCATGAGGTCGGAGGTGCACTGCACCCGCTGAAATTCCAGTCCCAGAATCCGGGAAAGGGTTTTCACCAGCAGGGTCTTGGCCACACCGGGCACACCTTCGAGCAGAGCGTGGCTGCGACAGAGTAGAGTGACCAGGCAGTGGTCGCGAAATTCTTCCTGCCCGACGACAACTTTTCCGACCTGTTGACGCAGTTGATCGAGTAGGTGCGGAACGGCTTCCATCAATGTTTCTCCTTTGCGGCGGGGAACAGTTTCAGTTTGACTGCATAAGAGTAAAGAGACTGAACGATTCCCAGCGCCTCTTTCTGGGGAAGATCGGGTTGGTAACGCGCTGCCGCTGCGGCCTGCAGCGTCGCCAGGAACTTATCATCGTGAAGCCCCCAGCGTTCTCGGACGGCGCGGTCAAGGTCCTCCGGGGTCGCCTTGTTGCCGATACCGAGGCGGCGAGTTGTCCAATACTGAAAGCGCTGGTAATAGACATCCACGGCAACCGAGGCCGCGTGGGCCTGCTGGTAAAGGCCGCCCAGAGTCTCCACGAATTCCAGTGGCGCCAAACGCGATTCCGCAGGCAGTGGCCGAAGCGGACCGCTGCGGCGAGAAAACGTAAGTATGGCGGCGAATGCCAGCACCACAGATTGCAGAAGCAGAGCCGTCATCAAAGGATGGCTTCGCTCCGGCTCTTCGCTTTCACCGTAGCCGTGAACGTATTCATCGAAGAGCACGTGCGTTCGCTGCTTGTCGCCGATTGCTGTCAGCAGGAATTCGAGATTCCCTGGCTGAGTGATTCCGGCGTTAGTGAGCGGCGTGGCCGAAGCCATCCACAGGATGTCGCCCTTCCCGTGTCGAAAATGTGTGACCACGGTTTGTTCGTCGTCCCCATAAAGCCCAATGCCTAAATTGCCCGACCAGTGCGCATGCGGGGCCAGAGTAAGTTTCGGGGCCGCCCGGGTAACCGCCGAGGGCGAAAGTGCTTTGAATTCAGTCCAGGGGTTTTTCGGAGCTTCGTTGTATTCGGACGAATCCTCGGGAAGAAATCTCGCGCCTCTGACTCCCGTGGTGATGACTCGCCCTCCGCCGGAAACAAACTGCTCAACCTCCGCCTTCTGCTTGCCATTGGGAATGATCGCAGGATCGGCGATGATGAGAACTGTATTACTGTCTGGATTCAGTGAGCTGAAAGGATGCTGCCAACGATCGACATGATATCCCGTTTCCTGCAGCAGCAAATACGCAGCCTTGGCGCCTTCTGAAGCAGCTGAGTAAGTTGTAGCCGAGCTAGCTCCGGTATTGCTGGCAGGAGCAAACAAAAATCCCAGAATGACGAGCAGCAGGAATGCTCCGCCCGCGACGAACAAAATCTTGCGGTCTCCGGGGCTCAGACTTTTCGACATCCCAGCTCCTCCAGGTGATTGAGAGTTTCCGCAAATGTGTCCGCTCCCGCGGGCCGATCGCCATACCACGTGACTTCGAGCTGGCGCGTGAGCGTCGAGAGAGCTGTGCGATGGTGGCTGTCCGCCGGCAGCAGGCGCAGATACTCACGCGGCGTACGCGCCTGGTCGGGACGCCACATGCCGCTTTCTTCAAGAAACGAAATCCCGCCCCAATACGCCAAGTGAACCGCATCGCGCCACAGTCCTTTGGCCGCAGCCGCCTGCGCCTCTGCCAGCCAGACTCTCCACTGTTTCGCCGAGACTGGCAGTACTTCTGGCATGATGGTTTCCAACCGCGCGTTTCGCTTCATCTCCCGATAGATAAACCAGGCCAACGTTGTGACGGCAATCGCCACCAGGAGCCAAACAAAGACTCTTCCCACCACTGGAGCTGAAGAAGAACCAAATGCTACGGTCAGCATGCGGACAATCCACGAAATGATCCTCGTCTTCAGACGGTCGAACCAGGTCGGTCCGTGGACCTGGTGAAACTCGCTCCGCGCGAGAATCTGGGTGAGGGTCGATCGCGCGCTGGATGAATCGACAGGCGTCTGTTGAAAAGCCTGCGCATCGGCCTTCATGGTGGCAAGGCGTTCGAGCAGATTGCTCGTATCGCGATCCGAATTCTTTTTCAGTTTCTCAAACTGGTCCACCACCGCGGCTTTATTAACATCGAAGACCTGCCCGTCGGATTCGACCTTCCAGTCACCGCGCAATTCCTCAAGCGCGGCGTCGGCGGCGTGGGAATCGTCGCGTACTTGATTGGCAAGGTTAGAAAGCCGATCAAGCTCAGCCGTGTATTCAGGGATCGAAAAGGGGCGACCAAACGCTGCCGCACTCGCAGCCGCGCTCAGGCACAGACAGCTCAGCAACAGCGCGCTCGCGAATCGGGAGAATCGCATTACGAAGCAGGTGCAGCAGCGGCGTTTTGCGCGCCGCTCTCCAAGGTGGACATCATCAATTGCAGGTCGAAGCCTTCCTTACGCACCCGCTGATCATAATAGATAAGGCTCAAAGCAATAGTGCCCAAAGCGCCGACCAGACTGGTACTCACGAAGATGCCTATCGCCTGCATACCCAGAATTGCGGCCTGGATGGTGTGCACATCGTGCATGCGGAAAAATCGCAGCGAAAGTATCAGCAAAAACTGAATCATGAAACCGATGACTGCTGCAAACAATCCCATGAGGAAGTAGATCACGAAAAGCTGGAAGCGGTTTCCCTTGACCAGGGTCTTACTCCGCCGAATCGATACGCGAAACCAGCCGCCTTCTAGGACCGTCACCGGAATCACCAGAGACCAGTTCAAGATCCAGCGCAAGGCCCACACAATAGCCGCGGCAATGACCACGAAAGCGACTACGCCACTCACCCATGGCTCCCTGGTCGCCTCTGTGGCGGCGACAAGTAATGCAGTCGTGATGCTCACCACCGAAAAAAGCGCGACCATAATTACGAATATCAGGAACACGATCCAAATCACCCGCGGCAGACTTCGCTTGGCGGATGAGTAGGAAGATCCGATCCCTATTGGTTTCTCCAAATTGAGATGGGAAACCGCAACAATCGTCGGCGCTTGCGAGATGAATATCGCGAGATAAAACAGCAAGTATCCCGCGCCAATCAGGAGCATCGCTCGAGTCCCCTGCCGTCCCATCATCATCACCGCGCCACCCAGCTGCAGAGCCAGAATGAACAATTGTGGAATCGCGGTGATGCCCAGAAAGACGAAAAAATTGTTGCGGTACAAATAAAACGTTCGATCCAGCAACTCGCCGGTAGAGAGCGGCCGGAGTACAGTGACCATCCAAGTTCCTTCCTAAGCCCCGATCGCGCCAGCGGGTGCAGCGGCGGCGGCCTGCCCACCACCCTCCAGCGTGGACATCATTAGTTGTACGTCGAAGCCTTCCTTGCGCACCCGCTGATCGTAGTAAATGAGAGTTATGGCGATGGTCAGCAGCGGCCCAACCAGACACGTGCTTACGAAATTGCCCACCGCCTGCAAAGCATGGGTCGCGGCTTGTACTGGTCCGGCTCCGTGTAGGCCTAGAACCCTAACTGGAATTAGCAGCGCAAATTCAATAATCATACCCATTATCAAAGTGAGCACCACGATCAGGATATAGACGACGAAGATTCTGCCAAAACTACCCTTGCTTAGGGCCTTGCTACGGGTTGTGCTCACGTTTAGGCCGCCGCCTTCCAGCACGGTGACTGGAATCGCGAGGGACCAAGCCAGCGCCAAATATATGCCGGGCACGATCAACAAGAGGAGCCCAATGCCCACAGCTATACCGACGCCAAGAGAGATCCCGATCACCCGTCCCATGCTTCCTTTTGCCGCCGCGTAAGCGGTCCCAATCGTGGTGGGTCGTTCCAAGTGGAGATTGGAGACGGCCATGACCGTGGCTGCTTGCGAGATCTCAACCGCAATGTAGCTGGCCAGTCCCGCAACCACTGCTCCCACCCCAAACCCAGCCCAGGATCCGGCAAACAACAGCGCCGCCGAACCTAACTGCAAAGCCAACACGGCAAGTTGCGGAATCGCGGCGATTCCCACAAACACAAGGAAGTTGTTCCGATACAAGTGAAAAGTCCGGTCCAGCAACTCGCTGGTGGAAAGCGGGCGAAGTACAGTGACCATGAACGGCCTCCACGCGAAATTTGCGGGATAGTATCACCTGCGGCGGAATCGCTCAAGGTAAATTGCAGCCCGCGAGCCTGAGCAAACCGGGCGGACAGAGAGCAGGATTTGGCCACGGGAAGACCCGGGTGCGAGCTCCCACGGCTCAGGGCTGGGGCGAGGCCGGCCCATGCGGAAGCGCAAGGGTATTGGAGCGGTCAATCACCCACTGTGGAAACACGGGAGTGTTTCTCGGCGGATGACCACGGGTGATAGCCCAATGGTCCAGCCAGTTCGTCCCTTCTTCGCCAATATACTCGTCAGGTAGGCCATAAGCCGGGTCGCCGAGCGCGTCTGACAGCGTAACGAGGCGATAGCCTCTCTTACGCAGCAAATCCAGCAGTTCTCCGATATGGTCCGCTTCCAGCCAATTCCCGTGCAGCAGCAGGATCTGTTTGGGTTCGTATCCGATGAGGTCTTTAGAGAACTTCTCGTAATAATCAAAGACCTCGCCGGTATAAGAAATATAAGAACTGACCAACTGCTGCTGCAGGGCGGTGTCGCCGCGCCGCCGGGCATCGTCGTAGACGCCGGCGTACATCCAGTCCCACGCATCCATGGTGACCGGCGCTATCCGATAACCCCGATCAGAGAGAAAGGCCTCAGCCTGGCGGCGAGTCTCCAGATCGCGGCCGGTATCGAGATAAGGATGCCGAAGATAGCGCATCTTCATGTTGTGCTGGGCCAGCAAAAGCGACGTTACCGTCTCTCCCCGGACGACTTCCTCCTCCCACTGTTTCAACGGAACCCGATTCAGCGAGGCATGGCTGAAGGTGTGGTTGCCGAGTTCGAATCCGTTGTCCAGCCATAGGCTCAGCGCCTTGATGCGGTCATCCACTTCACCAAACTTGTAGAGCTTCCGTTCGTTCACGAACCCAACCACCGGAACTTTCTGATCTCGCAGAGTCCCCAATAGCTTTGTCGTCATCTCGATGATCTCGGTTCCAGTCATGGCATTCGCGTTGCCCGCGGGAAGATCGTCGATGGTGATTGCGATTTCCCGTTGTGCCGGAATCTGCGAGTAGAGTGGCAAGGCGGCGGCCATCAGTAATAGGAGCGGTAACACCGTCAGTCGAGGGGGTGTCTGCATCCTGTCACCTAATACCTTAATGAGCATGTGAGACATACTCCTGACTAAGTTCAAGCAGATCCTGATGCCGAAGTTGTTAGATTATACGAGACACGGGATTGGCAAAACCTACGTATCGAAGGACGCCTGCACTCCGAACGCGAGTGAGTATCGAGAACATATCCAATCGAGGGACACACATGGGTCCGAAATCGTTACGTCTCACCCGACTTATCGTCGGCCAGAAATTCCGGGTCACACTTTCCTTGATCCTCGTTTGCGCGTCGGTTTCGCTCGGAACGGCGCAAACCGTACAAGTGGATGCGACGCCCAGCCATGTCGTGAACCAATTCAGCCCTCTGTTCGCTCTCGGTTCGACAGTTGACCGCGTGCCCAGCAATGCCACGGACATGTTCTTCCGGCCCGATCAAATCCAGCAAGTCCGATCGGCAGGTTGGGGAGTAATCAGTTATCGGCAGAATACCGATCTGTTTGTCCAGGCCTGGCATTGGAATCCCAAGGGCACTTGGAGCGACCCCGCAGGCAAGGGATACTTCACCGGCGACGCAACTCCAACCCAGGAAATGATTCGCCACTCCTACGGCTATTCGCTCCGTCACCGCGGTTTCACTCGAAACAACGGCACCGAGTTCGATGGCTTCTCCCGCCTCGACGATGGCGATCCCGAGTCTTATTGGAAGAGTAATCCATATCTCACGCAGATGTTTACCGGCGAGGACGACTCGCTTCATCCCCAATGGGTAGTAATAAACCTGGAGAAAAAAGAGAGTGTCAACGCAATTCGCATCGCGTGGGCCGAACCCTATGCCCAGTCATACCAAGTGCAGTATTGGGTCGGTGACGGCGATGCCATGGATGAACAAGACAAGGGAGCTTGGAAAGACTTCAGTTCCGGAATCGTCACCGACGGCAAGGGCGGCGTCGCGACTATTCGCTTAAATGCCTCACCGGTTGAAACGAGATATGTCCGTGTGCTGATGACCCTGTCGTCGCACACCTGCGACGCCCACGGTTCCAGCGATCGTCGAAACTGCGTGGGCTATGCGATCCGGGAGATCTATTTGGGAACGATTGGCGCGGATGGGACCTTCAGGGATCTTCTACGCCACTCTCCCGATCAGAAACAAACTTTCACTCTCTGCTCCTCGGTTGATCCCTGGCACGATCGTTCCGATTTGTACGTCGCGCCTGACCGCATGGAATCAGGCGACCAGCCGGGCTTTGATCTCTTTTTCACCAGCGGAATTACCCGCGGCCTGCCCGCCATCATCCCCATAGCAATGCTATACAGCACACCAGAAGACGCGGCGGCGCAAATGACCTACATCAAGAAACGTGGCTACCCCGTTTCATATATTGAGATGGGAGAAGAGCCCGACGGTCAGTACATGTTGCCCGAGGACTACGCCACTCTTTATCTACAGTTCGCCACCGCGCTTCATCGCGTTGACCCGAATTTCAAGCTGGGAGGTCCCGTCTTTGAAGGTGTCACCGAAGACATCAAGGTCTGGCCTGACTCGCAAGGCCGTACTTCATGGCTGGGGCGTTTCCTCGACTATCTAAGAGCCCACAATCGCCTTCAGGATCTTGCATTCATGTCCTTCGAGCATTACCCCTACGACGGATGCGAGACTCCCTGGAAGAATCTCTACCAGGAACCGGAGTTGATTACTCACATCATGCAGGTATGGCGAGACGACGGATTGCCGCCCGGGATTCCTCTTCTCGACACCGAAACCAACGATCATGGCGGAGAGGCGGCAGTCGATATTTTTGGCGCCCTCTGGCTTGCGGATTCTTTCGGCGGTTTTCTGACGGCAGGAGGTCGGTCCTCTCATTATTATCATGACCTGTCGTATTCGCCCCCGCACCCTGCCTGCGACAACAGTTGGGGAACTTACCACATGTTCATGGTGGATGAGCACTACCAGATTAAGCAGCGAACTGCCCAGTTCTTCGCCGCTCAGATGCTTACGCAAGAGTGGGCGCAGCCAAAAGATGCCGAGCACCGGCTTTTCCGCGCCTCCAGCGATGTCAAGGATGCAGAAGGACACGTGCTGGTGACCGCCTACCCTCTACAGCGCCCCGATGGCCAGTGGTCGCTCATGCTTATCAATAAGGACTACGACCATGCGCATCAAGTCCACGTCGTTTTTCACGCGGGGGAAAGCAATCCGCCACAGTCTTTCCTCGGCCCGGTCACAAGGATTACTTTTGGGAAGGCTCAATATCAATGGCATCCAAATCGAAAAAGCGGCTACGCAGATCCGGATGGTCCGGCCGCAACTTCCACGCTTGTGGGGGATGAGAGAACGCTTTACACCTTGCCCGCCGCGTCGGTGACGGTGCTTCGCGGAAACGTGCAGGCCGTCGACCGGCGGTAAGCCGCTTCGCAGGTTGTCTCAGCGAGCAGTTTGGCGGCGCTTTAGCTACTGTTGCACAGCTTGCTTCAGTGTCGGTTTTACACCGACCGCCGAGATACTCGAACTGTCCCAGCCTCCGCCCAGTGCTTTGACCAGTAACACCGAAGTGACCAGCCGTTGTCCCTGAATCTGGGTAGCCAGTCGTTCGTTGCCCAGCACCTGCTCTTGCGCCGTGATTACGTCCAGGTAAGTCACCAGCCCGCCGGTGTAGCGCGCATTCGCCAAGGTCAGAGAATTCTGCGCATCCGCAACCGCCCGTTGTTGCGAGTCAGATGCCGCAGCCAGTGCGTTTAATCCGGAGAGCGCGTCTTCAACCTGCTGGAAAGCCACCAGTACCGATTCGCGGTAGTTGGCAACATTTTCGTCGCGGACCGCCTTCGCATTCTCCAGCCGCGCGCGGTTGCGGCCTCCTGCAATGATCGGTTCCATCAACGACAACCCTACCGACCAAATGGCGCTGGGTGCATCTACCAGTTTGGCAATGTCCGCACTCTGGAAGCCGGCTCCGGTTCCGCTTAGAAAAATGCTGGGATAGAATGCGGCCTTCGCAACTCCAATTTGCGCGTTCGCCGCCGCCACTTCTCGTTCCGCAGTTGCGATGTCGGGACGCCGCTGGATCAACTCGGAAGGCAGGCCGACCGGAATCGCCGGAGCTTGCGCATCCAAAGGTCTCACCGGCGCTTTGAATGCGGACGCGGGTAGTGCCTGTAGCGCGGCTAGCGCATGTTCAAACTGCGCTCGCTGCTGCTGCAGCAACGCCATCTGCGTATAAGAGGAATCGAGAACGGTCTGTTGTTGCGCGACATCCAGGCCAGAGACTGCACCGCCCGTGTGTCGCTTATCGACCAGCTGCAGTCCTTCTTTCTCGAAGTCAATGGCCTTCTGCACCACCGCAATTTCGGCGTCGAGCTCGCGCAACTGAAAATAGTCGGCGGCCAGTTCCGAGGTAACCATCAGGCGGACATTCTCCAGATCGGCAGCCGATGCCTGCAGTGACGCGTTGGCCGCCTCCAGGTTGTGTCGCACCCGGCCAAACAAGTCCACTTCGTAATTCAGCGTGAACGGGATATTGAAAACGTTCTGCGTGACCGCACGAGGAACAATGGTGGCGCCATTCGTCGGCCGGTTCGCCGATAGACGTTGCCTCTCGCCATTTACGCCGCCGTCCAGCTCTGGAAACAGGCCCGATGCCGCGACCCTTGCGAAAGCCCGAGCTTCTACCAGGCGCGAGGTAGCGGCTTTCAGAGTCTGGTTATTGACCATCGCCCGATCTTCATATTGGTCGAGTTCTCTATCGCCAAACAGCTTCCACCATGCGTTTTTCGGAAGCGAGTCGAGAGGACTCGCCGGCTGCCACGGCACCGGCGATTGCCAGTTCTGCGGAACCTCGGTATCCGGCTTGGTGTACTTTGGCCCACCAGCGAACGCAGCCACACTCGACAAAAACGTTGCGGCCAAAAGAAAGCGAGACTTCATGAATGGCCGCCCTCTTTCGTCACATGCACGGTTTGTCCCTCTTCCAGCGAGTCGCTGGGGTTGAGAATGATATTTTCGCTGGGATCGAGTCCGCCGAGAATTTCAACATCGTTGCCATAGTCCCGCCCGATCACCACTGCCTTCAAGTGCACTTTTCCGTCGCTGCTCACCACTGCCGCGCGCGGACCCTCCGCCCGAAACAAGAGCGCATTGACCGGCACCGACAGGCGAACGGCGGCGACGTGGACCCCGAAATGTAGCTGGGCGTAAGAACCAGGGAACAGCTCGCCATCGCGGTTCGGAACGTCGATTTCTGTTCGTAAAGTGCGTGTACTTGGGTCGATGGCATCAGCGCTACGCGCCACGCGGCCAGTGAAGCGACGTCCCGGAAACGCCGGCAGTTCAATGGTCGCGTTCAGGTGGTCACGTACCGATGGCGCGTAGATTTCGGGAACGTCCACGTAAACCCGGATGGGGTCGATCTGCGCTACGACAAACAGTTCCTGGTTGGTTCCGCTGTTTCCCGCATTGATCAAAGCTCCAATATCCGTGTTGCGTTTGGTAATGACTCCTGAAAATGGGGCATAAATATGCTTGAACGATTCGAGCTGTTCGAGCCTACGCACATTTGCCGTCGACGACGCCAGCGACGCTTGCGCCTGCGCATAACCGCTCGATTTCTCGTCGGTTTCCTGTTGGGCGACCGCATCCATTTTGCGGAGTGTGTCCCATCGTTGAGCCGATGTTTTCGCGAGATCGAGTTGCGCCTCCGCCTGGTTACGTGCAGCGCGCGCTTGCATCAGTTCCTGATCAATCTCAGGAGTCTCGATGTCAGCCAACAACTGTCCCTTTTGCACATGGCTGCCGATGTCTTTGTACCAGTGCTGCAGATAGCCGCTGGTGCGCGCATAAATCGGAGACTCCGTATATGCCTCTAGAGAGGACGGAAGCACCAACTCCTCTTGTGGCGGCGCTACCTTAGGCTGAATCACGATGACGCTCGGTACCGCCAGGACTTCGGTCTCCTTGGCCAGGGCGCGGCGCTCCCCCAGGCGAATCACCAGCGCAACGGCGGCACCCGCGATCAGCAACACCCCGAGTACCAGCAATAGGATGTAGCTATGCTTCTTTTGCGTGTTCGCTACTACGTCCGTTTCATAAGCCATCGTCGCGCCTCACGAGAAAAACAAATCAGGGTTTTGCCGGCAATGGTGATTGAGCACGCTTCACCCGCCAGCCATGAAAAATGCTGAACACCACCGGAACAAAAAACAAAGTAGCCACGGTCGCAACCGTGAGACCGCCAATCACGGCCCGACCCAGGGGAGCGTTCTGCTCACCACCTTCACCGAATCCAAGCGCCATCGGCAGCATGCCGATGATCATCGCCAGTGCGGTCATGATCACAGGACGCATGCGAGTATAGCCGGCTTCGATAGCGGCACGAATCGGATCGGAACCCTCCGCCATCCGTTCGCGCGCAAATGAAATCATAAGAATGCTGTTGGCAGTTGCCACGCCCATGCACATCACCGCGCCGGTCAGGGCCGGAACGCTCAAGGTGGTATGGGTCAGAAACAGAATCCAGAGAATGCCAGCCAGCGCACCCGGCAGCGCCGTGATGATAATAAAAGGATCAAGCCATGACTGAAAGTTGACCACGATCAGCAAATAGACCAGCACGATCGACATGGCCAATCCAATCAGCAGGCCCTGGTACGACGTCTGCATAGTTTCTACTTGGCCGCGGACGTTCAATTGCGTGCCTCGCGGGAGGTGCTGCTGAAACGGCTTCAAGAGTTTTGCCGTGTCATCAGAAACGCCCCCCAGATCGCGCCCATCTACCGTGGCGTACACATCTATCGCGGGCGCTAAGTTGTAGTGGCTGACCACTGCCGGCGACGTTTCCGGAGTTGCAGTGGCCAGGTTCGCCAGCACCTGCGGCGAAGTCGCTCCGACGCCGCTCACGGGCGTGTTCATCAAGGCCTGCAACGTGTCCACCTTGTACTGCGGCGACTGCACCGCCACGTTGTAGTTGACTCCATTTTTCGGATTCACCCAGAAAGTCGGCGAAGTCTGAAAGCTGGAGCTTAGGGAAACCAGCAAGTTCTGCGCCACGTCGCGCTCGCTCAGACCGACCTGTTGTGCACGAACTCGATCCACATCCAGGTGAAGCGTGGGATTGTTCATCAATTGCTGCACATGAACATCCACTGCCCCCGGCACATGCCGCAACCGGTTCGCGATTCGTTCGGCAATTACATAGTTCTGAGTGTAGTTTTGGCCCGACAACTGGATGTCAATCGGCGCTGGCTGGCCGAAGTTAAGGATTTGGCTGACGATGTCAGCCGGCTGGAAAAAGAACTCCACGCCAGGAAAAGTTCGTGGTAGTTCTTCGCGCAAACGCCGAACGAATCCTTCCGTGGGGCGATGGTCTGCATTCAAGGACACCAGAATCTCGGCGTCGGAAGTGCCAATCGTCCCCGCATTGCTGTAAGAAAGATTAATTCCGCTGTAAGGCAGTCCGATGTTGTCCACAATGGTATTGATTTCTTTCTTAGGCACCTGCTGCCGAATCTCCTGATCCACTTCATCAACCAACCGCGCGGTTTCTTCGATTCTCAATCCGGCTCGCCCTCGGACATGGAGCCGGAACTGCCCGGCGTCCACGTTGGGGAAAAAGTCGCGGCCCAATAAGAACACCAGTCCTCCAGACAGCAGACAGACGCCCAGGAATACCGTAATGAACATCCCACGGTATCCCATGATCGCTTCCAGCGTGTCGCGATAGGATTCACGCCGCCGCTCAAACCACTTTTCAAAATGCGCCTGCGCGCGTCCAAATATGTTGGTAGGAGCGCGGTGCGAGTCTTCTTCATGTCCGCGCAACAGGTACATAACAAGGGTGGGAACCAGCGTCCGGGAAAGCAGGTAAGACGCCAGCATCGCGAAGACCACCGCCTCCGCCATAGGTACAAACAGGTAGCGCGCCACTCCGGTCAGAAAGAACATAGGCACGAACACAATGCAGATCGCCAACGTCGACACAAATGCAGGTACAGCAATCTGTTGTGCGCCATCCAGAATGGCCTGCTTTAACTCTTTCTTCATGCCGAGATTGCGCTCGATATTCTCCAGTTCCACCGTCGCGTCGTCCACCAGAACTCCAACCGCAAGCGCCAGCCCTCCGAGGGTCATGATGTTGAAAGTCTCCCCGAGAGCGCTCAGCAGGATCACTGAAGTAAGAATCGAAAGCGGAATAGAGATGGCGATGATCAGCGTGGTACGCCAGTTTCCCAAGAACAACAAAATCATGGCGGCGGTAAGGCAGGCCGCGGTGAGTCCTTCTTTCAGCACCGCTTGAATGGCTGCGCGCACGAACAACGACTGATCAAACAATGGCGTCAGCTTTAGCTCCTGCGGCAAAGTTTGCGCAATCTGCGGCAGCATTGCCCTGACATTTTTCACTACGTCAATCGTGGACGCACCGCCATTCTTCATTATGGTCAACAGCGTGCCACGCACCCCGTCCTGCCGCACGATGTTGGTTTGCGGCGAGTAGCCGTCGCGCACATGGGCCACGTCGCGAATGTAGATGGTGGTACCGTTGTTGGTTTTAATGGGGAGATCGTTCAGTTCGGCAACCGTCTGCGGACTGGCATTCAATTCAACCTGGTGCTCGAGCTGTCCCAGCTTCACCGTGCCGGAAGGCAAAATCAAATTTTGCGCGCTGATGGCATTGACCACATCCACCGGAGTCAAATGCTTGGACTGCAGCGCGGTAGTGTCGAGATCAACCGATACCAACCTCGCCTTGCCGCCCCAGGGAAACGGAACTGCGGCTCCCTCGACGGTGATCAACTGGGTGCGCACAAAGTTCAGCGCAAGATCGTTGAGTTGCTGTTCGGGAAGGGTCTTGCTGCTCATTCCCACCTGCAGGATCGGAACACTCGAGGCGGAATACTGGATGACCAACGGCGGAGTAGTCCCCGGTGGCAAGAAACGGATGCCGGTCTGCGAAATTGCCGTTACCTGCGCTAACGCGGTCTGAATGTTCGCATGCGGACGAAAGAATATTTTCACCACCGCCACGCCGTTGAGCGACTGCGACTCAATATGCTCGATGTCGTTCACCAAGGTTGTAAGGCCCCGCTCAGTCTGCGAGGTGATGCGATCCGACATGTCTTTGGGGGAAAGCCCTTGATAGTTCCACACAATGCTGATGACGGGAATATTGATATCCGGAAAAATATCCGTCGGCGTGCGCAGGAGTACGACCGGAGTGAGGATCAGGATCAACAGCGCCATCACAACAAAGGTGTATGGTCTGCGTAACGCTAGTGCAACAATCCACATCGATGATTATCCCGGCCTTAGTGTGGTGTCTCGCAAGCGGCGAATCCGGCTGGCCGCTTCCCCATAGATAAGGATAGATGCGAGACGGTGCGTATCGGATTTATTTTTGATAAGGTTGCAAAATCATGTCCACGCAGCATACAGCAGCCAAGGTGGCGCGCCGCGGGCCCGGTCGCCCGCGCAGCGAAACAGTCCGCAAGGCGGTGCTTCGGAGCACTCTCGTCCTGCTCAAGCGGGTAGGATTCCATGACCTTCGTATGGAATCGGTTGCCGCGCGCGCCGGCGTCGGCAAAGCCACAATTTACCGCTGGTGGCCCAATAAAGCGGAATTAGTGATTGCAGCCTTTGTCTCGGCCGTGGAACAAGAATTGAGCTTTTCCTCAAATGGGCCAGTTCTGGAGTCCATCCACCAGCAAATGCGAAGATGGGCAGTGATCTACCGGGGCCCTCTCGGCCAGATTGTTGCCACGGTAGTTGGTGCGGGACAGTCGCAACCAGAAATACTTCAAGCCTTTCGATCCCATTGGGTCGAACCCAGGCGAGTTGAAGCCCGCAAATTGCTGCAGCAGGCCATCGATCGAGGTGAGATTCGCGACGACCTCGATCCCGAAACCGTGTTCGACCTGCTTTACGGTCCTCTCTATCTCCGCTTGCTTCTCAAGCATGCTCCACTGGACGAAAACTTTGCGGACACCGTGTTCAGGGTCGTGAGCCCCACCCTTGCCGCGAGGAGCAATTCTCAAGCAAGTGTCTAAGACCTCCGACACACTGCACCTGATCCTGGAGTAATATGCTTGGGTTCTGAGGGGCGTTCCCTAACAACACAGGACGCGCGTCCGCCGCCGGCTAATCCTGAATTTCTCGGATGGTTTCAGCGTAATTACGAGGCATGAGCATGGAATTGAAGATCAAGAATCTTTCCAAGACCTACAAGAATGGCGTCCAAGCGCTCGACAACGTCTCGCTGACCATCCCGCACGGTATGTATGGGCTTCTCGGCCCCAACGGTGCAGGGAAGTCCACGTTGATGCGGACGCTCGCCACTCTGCAGGAGCCCGACAGCGGCAGCATTTTTTTCAGCGAGATCGATGTTCTCAAACAGAAGGACGAGGTCCGCCGCCGGCTGGGATACTTGCCCCAGGAGTTCGGCGTCTATCCGCGAATCTCTGCCCAGGACATGCTCAGTCACTTGGCGCTGTTGAAGGGAATCACCAGCTCCCGTGAGCGCAAGGAGGTCGTTGCCGCCATGCTGCAGCGCTGCAATCTATACGACCTCCGCAAGAAGGCCCTGACCGGCTTTTCTGGCGGCATGCGGCAGCGTTTCGGCATCGCGCAGGCGCTCATCGGCAATCCGCAGCTTTTGATCGTCGACGAACCGACGGCAGGCCTCGATCCCGGTGAGCGCAACCGCTTCTACAACCTTCTTTCTGAGGTCGGGGAGCAGGTCATCGTGATCCTCTCCACCCACATCGTCGAAGACGTTACCGACCTGTGCACCAATATGGCGATCATTCATGAGGGCAAAGTACTGTACGAAGGCGAGCCTCAGGCCGCCATCTCCGAGCTCAACGGCCGGGTCTGGAAGCGTTCAATCGAGAAGACAGATCTCGCCCGCTACGAGCAGAGTTTCCGCGTAGTCTCAAACAAACTGGTGGGTGGGCGTCCGTTTCTGCATGTGTTGGCTGACCAGTCTCCGGGCGACGGTTTCCTGCCTACCCAGCCTGACCTCGAAGACGTTTTCTTCACCAAGATCCGCAGCTGGAATTAAGAGGCGGCCATGTTCTTGCAAATCGCCTGGTTTGAAATTCGCTACTGGCTCCGTTCCTGGATGTTGTGGATCTTCTTTCTGCTGATTGCGCTTGCCGTGTTTCTTGCCGTCAGTACCGATCAGCTCCAGTTGGGCTTCGCGCTGACCAACACCTATCACAACGCGCCTTTTGTCATCGCCAACTACTACGCGGTTATGGGCCTGCTGACTTTGCTGATGGCGACGGCGTTCGTGAACTCGGCCGCGATTCGCGATTTCCACTACAACACCAGCCAGATCATCTTTTCGACTAGGCTCAAGAAACTCGATTTCCTGATCGGCCGCTTCGCCGGAGCCACCCTCGTTTCCGTGATACCCATGCTCGGCGTCTCGTTGGGCATTCTGCTTGCCAAGTACATGCCCTGGGTCGATCCAGACCGCTGGGGTCCTGTGATTTGGCAAGCCCATCTTAAAGCTATTTACGTCTTTGCCCTGCCTAACGCATTCTTCATGGCAGCGCTCCTGTTCGCGGTCGCGGTGCTGGCGCGGAACGAGATTGTTTCCTTCGCGAGCGCGCTGGTGGTTTTGGTGGGCTACATCGTTGGTGATGCTCTGGTGCAGGACATACGCCACGAGCAGGTTGCTGCTCTGCTCGATCCCTTCGGCATCCGCACCTTCGGCTTGTTCACCAAGTACTGGACGGTCTCGGAAAAGAACACCGTCGCTGCAGGACTAGACGGTCTCTTGCTCTGGAACCGCCTGCTTTGGATCGGGATCGCATTCGCGATCTTCATCTTCGCTTGCTTCAAGTTTGATTTTGCCGAGAAACGCCGTAAGAGCCGCGCGCTTGAGCCGGAGTCACCCGCAGCCGCAGTCCCGCTGGCTGTTCCTATGCGGGTAGCTGAATTACACTCCGCGCCCTTCACCAAGTTTGCGGCTTCGCTGCGAATCCATTTGCTCGGCATGCTGCGTAGCACTTTCTTCATTGTGATCATCATCGCAGCGCTGGCCAATTGCATTCCTAGCATCGCCTTGGCGGCTAACGAAGGCTACGGTAATCAGACCTTGCCGGTCACTTATTGGATCATTGACATCATCCGCGGAACCCTCTACCTGTTCCTCGTCATCGTGATCACTTACTACGCCGGCGTCCTGGTGTGGAAAGACCGCGACCAACGCGTGGACGAGATCGTTGACGCCACCCCTACTCCCGAATGGGTCTCCTACGCAGCGCGCATCGTCACCTTGCTCGTCATGCTCATGCTGATCCAGGTGGTCGCTCTGCTCAGCGGCGTGGCGGTGCAGGCCTGGCATGGCTACCACCGTTTTCAGTTCGGCTTGTATCTTGACGATCTGTTGGTTCGTGACCTCTCGCTCTTCGTCTTTCTCTCTATACTTGCCTTCTTCAT
>Ga0185299_10001403_pt1 | contig 47024 bp, 42 predicted proteins | sample PaiPotPPA55metaG_FD_128002 | JGI IMG/M metagenome (GOLD analysis project Ga0185299, IMG submission 128002) | Iron sulfur acid spring bacterial and archeal communities from Banff, Canada, to study Microbial Dark Matter (Phase II) - Paint Pots PPA... ... | reverse complement strand
TCGCATCGCCTTCAAGCGCTTTCAGCGCCGAACCGCGAATCACCGGAAGGGTGTCGCCCGGGAATTGATAGGTCTTGAGCAGCTCGCGCACTTCGAGTTCAACCAGCTCGAGCAGTTCGGGATCTTCGACCACATCGCACTTATTCAAAAACACAACGATGTACGGCACGCCCACTTGCCGCGCCAGCAGGATGTGCTCCCGCGTCTGTGGCATCGGTCCGTCCGTCGCCGCGACTACCAAAATCGCGCCATCCATCTGCGCCGCGCCCGTAATCATGTTCTTGATGTAGTCGGCGTGGCCCGGGCAGTCGATATGAGCATAGTGCCGGTTCGCCGTCTCATACTCCACGTGCGACACCGCAATCGTGATTCCGCGCTCGCGCTCTTCCGGGGCGTTATCAATCGAATCAAACGCCCGGAACTGTACCTTCGGGTTGTTCTTCGACAGCACTTTCGTAATCGCCGCCGTCAACGTCGTCTTGCCGTGGTCAATGTGCCCGATCGTTCCCACGTTCACGTGCGGCTTACTGCGCTCGAATTTCTCCTTCGCCATGTCTTTCTTCGCTCCTCTGCTTTCAGCGTGCTCTGCTCGATCTTGAACTCACGAACCGGATCAGGACTTCACCGTCTTGCCCGTTGCCCGCGCGATTACCTCTTCAGACACTGACCCCGGCGCTTGCTCGTAGTGCGAAAAGTGCATCGTGAAACTGCCGCGTCCTTGCGTGCGGCTGCGAATTTCCGTGGCGTATCCGAACATCTCCGCCAGCGGCACCTGCACGTTGATAATTTCCGTACCGCCGCGTGATTCCCGCCCGTGCAACTGGCCGCGCCGCGAGTTCAGGTCCGCAATCACCGTACCCATATACTCCTCGGGGACGACGACTTCAACGCGCATGATTGGCTCCAGCAGCTTTGGATTGGCTTTCTTGCAGGCGTCTTTGAAAGCCATCGACCCGGCAATTTTGAACGCCATCTCCGAGCTGTCCACGTCGTGGTAGCTGCCGTCTTCGAGCACCACGGCGCAGTCGACCATCTCGTAGCCCGCGAGTACGCCGGTTTCCATCGCCTCGCGCACGCCATTCTCGATGGGCTGGATGAATTCCTTGGGAATCGCTCCGCCGACAACCTTGTCGATGAACAGCAACCGATGCTCTTTGTCGAAATGCCACTTCCCGCCCTTGCCCGCAACTTTTTTAGCGAGGTCGTCGATTTCGTCCGTCGACATTTCGTGCATGTCCTCGTGATTCGAATTTGGAAGCGGATGGACGGAAAGCACGGCATGGCCATACTGCCCGCGGCCGCCGGTCTGACGGATGTATTTCCCTTCGCCTTCGGCGACTTTCAGAATCGTCTCGCGATACGCCACCTGCGGCCGGCCCACATTGGCCTGCACGCTGAATTCGCGCATCATGCGATCAACGATAATCTCGAGGTGCAGCTCGCCCATTCCAGAAATCAGTGTCTGGCCCGTGTCGTGGTCGGTGTGAACGCGGAAGGTCGGGTCTTCCTGCGCGAGCTTTCCGAGCGCCGCACCCATTTTTTCTTGGTCCGCTTTCGTCTTCGGCTCGATCGCCACGGAAATTACGGGCGCCGGAAAATCGATGTTCTCGAGCACGATGGGCTTTTCTTCGTCACACAACGTGTCGCCGGTGGTGACGTTCTTCAACCCCACACAAGCCGCAATGTCGCCCGCCTCAATCGATTCGATTTCTTCGCGCTTATTCGCATGCATGCGAAGTAGCCGGCCGATACGCTCGCGCGTCTTGCGCGTCGAGTTGTAGACCGATTGCCCGGTTTTGAGCACACCTGAATAAACCCGGATATACGTAACGTGGCCGACGAACGGGTCTGTCATGATCTTGAATGCCAGCGCGGCGAACGGCTGATCGTCAGACGCGCGGCGCAAAACGGCTTCGTCGCCGTTCGGATCCTCGCCTTCTACCGGCGGAACATCGACCGGCGACGGGAGGTAGTCCACGACCGCGTCGAGCAGCGGTTGAATGCCTTTGTTCTTGAATGCAGAACCTGCCAGAACCGGAACCAGCTTTAGTCCGATCGTCGAGCGCCGAATCGAAGCGCGCAGCTCTGCTGGTTCGAGTTTGTGCTCGGCCAGATATTTCGTTAGGACAGCGTCGTCGTGCTCGGCGATGTACTCAACCACCTTATCGCGATGCTCTTTGTAAAATTCTGGAGTCAGCGCGGAAGCTTTCACGGCAGTGGCGACTTCTGGTCGCGATTCGAGGAACCTTGCGTCCCACAATTTTTCGAGCGGCAGAACTTCGTATTCAGCTCCAAGCGTTTCGTCCTTCCAGATAATGGCGCGCTCTTCGATGAAATCGATCACGCCGATGAAATTGTCTTCCCTGCCGATGGGATACTGGAGCGGAACGGGGTGGGCTGAAAGTCTCTGGCGCATCGAGCGGATCGAATGGTCGAAATCGGCGCCGATGCGGTCCATCTTATTAATGAACGCAATGCGCGGCACGCGGTACTTGTCGGCCTGCCGCCACACGGTCTCGGACTGCGGCTGTACTCCGGCGACGGCATCGAAGATCGCGACGGCGCCATCGAGCACGCGCAGCGACCGCTCAACTTCCACCGTAAAATCCACGTGGCCCGGCGTATCAATGATATTGATGCGGTATTTCTTGTCGAAACGCGCCCACGAAGCGGTCGTCGCCGCCGACGTGATCGTGATCCCGCGCTCGCGCTCCTGCTCCATCCAGTCCATCACGGTGGTGCCTTCGTGCACTTCGCCGATCTTGTAAGTCACACCCGTGTAGAATAGGATGCGCTCGGTTGACGTCGTCTTTCCGGCGTCAATGTGCGCCATGATCCCGATATTGCGAATCTGATCGAGTTGTACTTGTCGTGCCATTTTCGAAATTTACCAGCGCCCTACCATCGATAATGCGCGAACGCCTTGTTCGCTTCCGCCATGCGGTGAACGTCTTCTTTCTTCTTCACCGCGCCGCCGCGTCCATTCGCGGCGTCCATGATTTCTTCCGCCAGCCGGTCCGTCATTGACTTGCCGCCCCGCGTGCGCGAGTAAAGCACGAGCCAATGAATTGCGAGCGACTGCCGCCGGAAAGGATTCACTTCCACCGGTACCTGGTAGTTTGCGCCACCCACGCGCCGCGACTTTACTTCCAGCACCGGCTTACAATTCTCAATAGCCTTCTTGAACAGCTTGAACGCGTCGTCGTTCGTCTTCTTCGCCACCTGGTCCATCGCGTTGTAAAAAATCGTCTGTGCAGTCGACCGCTTGCCGTCGTACATCATGCTCGAAATGAACTTCTGCACCAGGTCGCTGCCATACACCGGATCGCCGGGGATTTTGCGGCGAAGAACCCATCCTTTACGAGGCATCGTTCCGCTCTCCTACTTCTGTGCGGCTTTGGGCCGCTTGGCGCCGTATTTCGAGCGCCCTTGTTTGCGATTTTCCACGCCGGCCGCATCGAGTGTGCCGCGAATCACATGGTAGCGAACGCCCGGGAGATCCTTCACGCGACCTCCGCGCACGAGGACGATCGAGTGCTCCTGCAGGTTGTGGCCGATCCCGGGAATGTACGTCGTCACTTCCGCGCTGTTCGTCAGCCGCGCGCGCGCCACTTTGCGCAGCGCCGAGTTCGGCTTCTTTGGCGTCTGCGTATAAACGCGGACGCACACGCCGCGCTTTTCCGGACAGCCTTCCAGCGCCGGTGACTTCGTTTTCGTCCGGATCTGCTCCCGGCCGTAGCGCACTAATTGTGCAAACGTCGGCACGCTCACCCCCTCGCATCTCGAAAACTTTGCGTCCTCTTCAGCGCTTGCGAAATACAAATTCGCCGCGCAGAGCTACGCACGTGAATGAACAGAAAAGGTCGCCCACGCACCCGAAGGAAATTCAGGTACTCCGCGCTGACGCTTCACCCCGAGGAGTGAACTGCATCTGCTTAATACGGAGAGGCTGCACGGCTTTGCGGGGCTGGCGCCCCATTCTGGCCGCTCTTCCCGGCCCCGTTCCGCCGTTCTTTGTTCCGGGGCTGGAAGACTTCCCTTTCACCACAGGGCCCTAACCGAGGCCCGAACAACCGCCGAAGTATAGGCAAAATAAAGACTATTGTCAACCCGCTCAGTTGTGGAAATCATGCCGAAAAAAAATTCCAAATATCTTGGCAACAAATTCAGGCACGGCACCGACCAGCAAGAGTGGAAAACTCGCGGTCAGCCGCCCCGAGCTGCCCATTTTAGAAAGATACTTCCCGGTCCGATTGGGCCTTGGACGAGACCTGCTCGCGTGAAGCTTCGCCATTTGAACTAACTATCTGTTTATCTGTAGCTTAATTCAAGTGTCTCGCGCCAGTGGTGGTTTCTACTACCCAGGTAGCACTCATTGGCCAGCGTTCCGCGCGAAGCGCCAAGAATTGCCTGAAGAGATTTCCGTTTGTGAACGCGCGCCGCCCGCAAACCTTTACCAGCCCCAACAAAATGCCTACACTTGAATCGCGATTTTCAACAGGGAGTTCGAATGCATCGCCTTTCATGCCTCGGTCTTTTACTTCTTCTCGCATGCTCGAGCGCCCTTGCCTCACCGCAGGCTGCACCTCCAGCATCTGCACCTTCACTCGTGCCCCAAAATGGAACCGTTTCGGCCGCAACTCCTCCGACTGCGACCGACTATGCTCAGGAACCTTTCCTGATCGAGAAGTATTACTCGACCGCGCGGTTTGAGAACGACGGCACCGGAGAACGAGATCTCAACGTGCGCATTCGCGTTCAAAGCGACGCTGGCCTGCAAGCGCTCGGCGAACTTGTGTTCGGCTACAGCGACGCAAACGAAAGAATGGATGTACGTTCCGTTGTCGTGCACAAAGCTGACGGAACCAACGTGACGGCCGGTCCCGACGCCGTAAAAGAAATGACGGCACCAATAGCGCGCGATGCCCCCGTTTACACCGACTACAGAGAAAAACACATTACGGTTCCTTCGCTGCGCCCCGGCGATACTCTCGAGTACTCGATCGCGACTCACATCGTGAAAGCATTCGCTCCCAACCAGTTCTGGTTCGAGCACAATTTTCTCGAAGGAACGATTGTTCTCGATGAACAGCTCGAACTGAACGTTCCCAAAAGCCGCGCGGTCAATCTGCAATCTCCCGATTTTCGATTTGAAAAGGCCGAATCCGGCGACCGAGCGATCTATCGCTGGAAGCGCTCCGTCCTCTCGCGTCCCGCGGACGATGCGAAGAAAAAAACTGAAGACTCCAACCCGAAGCCGCCGAGCGTGCGTGCCACAACCTTTGAAAATTGGGAAGAGATCGCGCGCTGGTACTCACAGCTTGAAAAAGGCCGCACCGAGCCGACGCCAGAGATTCGCGCAAAAACTCAGGAACTGATTCAAGGCCGTACCGCGGAACTCGACAAGATCCAGGCCCTCTACGATTACGTTTCCAAAAATATTCGGTACGTCAGCCTCTCGTTCGGTCTCTCCCGCTACCAGCCGCACCCAGCGTCGGAAGTTTTCGCAAATCAGTATGGCGACTGCAAAGACAAGCACACCCTCCTCGCCGCGATGCTCGAAGCCGCAGGCATTCGCTCCGACGCGGTGCTGATTCCGTCGCTGCGAAAGCTCGATACCTCGCTACCGTCGCCATCGCAATTCGATCACGTAATTACGGCTGTGCCCTTGAACGGCCAGCTAATCTGGATGGACACGACCACCGAAGTTGCGCCGTTCCGGCTTCTCGCCGCGTCACTGCGCAATAAGTCGGCGCTGCTGGTGCCGGCCGCCGGCGCCGGCAAGGTTGTCGAAACTCCGCAAGATCCGCCATTTCTTTCCACCCAACGCGTCGAAGTCGATGCCCAAGTGAACGAATTGGGCAAGCTCACCTCGAAACTTCGCTATTTCGTTCGCGGCGACAATGAACTCGCGCTGCGTATCGCTTTTCGCCGCACCCCACAAACGCAATGGAAAGAACTCGGCCAGACGGTAGCCACTCTCGACGGCCTTCACGGCGAAGTCACGGCCGTAAAGCCAAGCGATCCCTCCGATACATCGAAGCCCTTCGAGCTCGATCTGGACCTGGCCCAGGCGAACTATCTCGATTGGTCGAGCAAGAAGACAAAGGTCGCGTTGCCTATCGCCGCCATCGGCGTTCCGGGAATCCCGGAGGACAATTCCGAACCGATTCACCTCGGCAGCCCGCTCGACGTGACCGTGCACTTAAAACTGACCTTGCCTGAAAACTACCTGGCGCAGCCTCCTGTGGGAGTTTCAGTCCCGCGGGATTATGCCGAATTCAAATCCAGCTATCGAGACGAAGACCATATCCTGACGGTCGCCCGTTCGCTCACCTTCAAAATGCGCGAGCTGCCAGCGTCACGCACGAGCGATTATCTTGCGTTTGCGCGTGCGGTCGAATCGGACGAAACCCAGATGCTCGCCGTGGCGAACTCGGCCACCGGAATGCCCGCGCTGCCCGCCACTGCGAACGCGGACGAACTGCTAGAGACGGGCCTCGCTGCGCTGAATTCCGGCAACATCCGTGCAGCTATTCCGCTGTTTCAGCGTATCGTTGAACTCGAACCGAAACACAAACAGGCGTGGAACGACCTTGGCCTTGCCTATCTCCGCTCCGGCGATTTCGACAAAGCCGCTGATGCATTTCGCAAGCAGATCGGCGTGAATGCGTTTGACGAACACGCCTACAACTACCTGGGTATCGCTTTGCAGCAACAGGAAAAATTCGACGAAGCCGAAGCGGCGTACAAAAAGCAGATTGAGCTGAATCCGCTCGATCCGGTTGCGCACTCCGCGCTTGGCGCGCTGTTTTTAGAGCAGCACAAATATGCCGAAGCCGTGCCCGAGCTGGACAAAGCCAGCGTTCTCTCGCCCGAGAATGCAGGACTCCAGGTGGGACTCGGCCAGGCCTACCTGAATACGAACGAGAAAGCGAAAGCGCTCGCCGCGTTCGAGAAAGCTGCAGAAATCTCGCAAACGCCGGACGTCTGGAACAACGTCGCCTACAACCTTGCCGATCATTCACTCGAACTCGACAAGGCGCTGCAATACGCCGAATCGGCTGTCTCCACCACCGCCGCCAGTTTGCGCAATGTGGAGCTTTCGAATCTTTCGCCCGACAATGTCAATGCAGTGGCAAGCATCGGCGCGTATTGGGACACGCTCGGCTGGGTCTATTTTCAGAAAGGCGATAATGCGAAGGCCTTCGATTTCATTCAAGCGTCGTGGCTCCTGAATCAGCCCGGCGAAGTGGGCGATCACCTGGCACAGATTTATCAGAAGCGAGGCGAAAAAGACCGCGCGATTCACATGCTTGCGCTGGCAATTGCCGCGCCGCATTCGGTTCCCGAAACCCGCGCGCGCCTGGTAATACTTCTAGGAGGTAACACGGAGGTGGATGCTCGCGTCCAACAAGCCCAGACCGAACTCGCTTCGATTCGGACTCTCCCCGCAGGAAAGCTGTTGAAGGAAGACGCTCAGGCGGAGTTTTTCGTTCTGCTCTCGCCAAGGGACAAGAATGCAAGAGTCGATGCTGTCAAATTTATTTCCGGCAGCGAGAAACTGCGGCCATTCGCGGATAAGCTGCGCACGCTGGATTATGGGCTGATGTTTCCCGATTCTTCGCCCATAAAGCTCGTCCGCCGAGGAACGCTCGCATGTTCCGCATCCACTGGCGACTGTACTTTCACTCTGACACGTCCCGAGGATGTGCGCTCAATAAACTGATTGTCGAACGATGCGCGGACGAGAAATTCTACGGCGGCAAGAAGCGATCTGAGTCGGACCGTCACTTGATTTCCATTACTTGATTTCCATCACTTCTTTTTCTTTCGCCGCGGAGAGGTCTTCGATTTTCTTCGTTTCTGAGTGAGTCAGCTTTTCAAGCTCGTCCAGCGTCCGCTTCTTCTCGTCCTCGCTGATTTTCTTTTCCTTCTCGAGCTTCTCCACAGCTTCCTTGATGTCGCGGCGAATGTTACGGACAGCGGTACGGTGGTTCTCGAGCACCTTGTGAATATGCTTCACCAGATCTTTGCGGCGGTCTTCCGTCAGTGCCGGAATCGGAACACGCAGCACTTTTCCATCGGACGCGGGATTCAGCCCCAAATCGGAAGTTCGAATCGCTTTGTCAATCAGCGGTACGGCGCTCGGATCCCATGGCGCAATCACGATCATCGTGGCGTCCGGCACATTCAGCGTGCCCAGTTGATTTACGGGCATCGGCGTGCCGTGATAGTCCACTCGAATGTGATCCAGCAGCGAGACGTTCGCGCGTCCGGTCCGAACCCCTGAGAGCTCTTTACGGAAATCCTCCACCGCCTTTTCCATGCGAATCTTCGCCTGGCTGAGAGCATCTTTGCTTGTGGCAATCGTTGTCATCTGCGAAATTGCCTCCGTCGCTCGCGCGTCACCCGGCGGTCACGGTTGATCCCACCGGTTCGCCCAGCACCACGCGCTTCAAATTTCCGGGTACATTCATGTTGAACACCACGATCGGCATCTTGTTGTCCATGCAGAGCGAAATGGCCGTTGAATCCATTACTGACAAACCCTTCTTCAGCACATCCAGGTAGCTAATCTTCTCAAACCGCTTCGCGCCCGGCACTTTTTCCGGATCGGCATCGTATACGCCATCCACGCGCGTCGCCTTCAAAATCACCTGCGCCTTGATTTCCATCGCGCGCAAGGCCGCCGCCGTATCCGTCGAAAAATAAGGATTGCCGGTGCCCGCTGCGAAAATCACCACTCGATCCTTTTCCAGGTGCCGCGTTGCTCGGCGACGGATAAAAGGCTCGGCTACCTGGTGCATCTCAATCGCGCTCATTAGCCGCGTGTGGCAGCCGGATTTTTCGAGCGCATCCTGCAGAGCCAGTCCGTTGATCACCGTGGCGAGCATGCCCATGTAGTCGCCTGTGGCACGGTCGATCGAGAGCTCCTTTTGGCGGGTGCCGCGGAAAATATTCCCGCCGCCTACCATAATCGCCACCTGTACTCCTAACTCTTGAACCTCTTTCACCTCGTGCGCGATTCCCTGAATCGTTCCCGCGTGAATTCCAGACTCCTGCGAGCCCGAAAGCGATTCGCCCGAAAGCTTCAGCACGAGCCGCTCGTACACGGGCGCACCCTTCGCGCTAATTCGCGTCGCTGCGTCTGCAGTTGTCATTTCGTGTCGGTCCAGTTTCCCCGCGGGCATTCTAGTGCCGTTCCAATGATTTGGCACTAGCGAATTTCATCGCAGCCGCACATCAAGCTGCGATCTGCCCCGGCGAATTTTCGCAGAATCTCGCGACGACGGCACTCCGTAAAATCGGCAAGCTCCGCCTCGCGCAAATTTTCGGAGATGTGATGTATGGAATGTCGAGCCCGCTTATACGGCGGGAACAAGCGCGTCAGGCTCTTCAGAAGCCGGCGGAGGAGCGGCCGGGCTGTCCATCTCGCCTACCTTGAATCGCGAAAATCGACGCACCGCAATATTTTCGCCCAGCTTCGCAATCGCCTGATCGACTAGTTCTTTAATCGTGACGCCTTCGTCCTTGATGAAATGCTGCTCGTAGAGGCAATTCTCTTCGTAGAATTTTTCCATCTTGCCATTCACGATCTTATCGATGACGTTGTCGGGCTTTCCTGTCTGTTTCGCTTGGTCCCGGTAAATATCGCGCTCGCGGTCGAGAATCTCCTGCGTCACTTCTTCGCGGCGCAGAAACCGTGGATCGAGCGCTGCGATATGCATAGCCACGTCGTGGCAAAGGCGTTGAAAATCCTCCGTGCGCGCCACGAAATCGCTTTCGCAATTCACTTCCACCAGCACGCCGATCTTTCCCCCCGCATGAATATACGAGCCGACAAGCCCTTCGGACGTGGCGCGCTGTGCTTTCTTCGCCGCCGCCGCTTGTCCCTTCTTGCGAAGAACGTTGATGGCCTGCTCCACGCTTCCTTGCGCTTCAATCAAGGCTTCGCGGCATGCGGTGAAGCCCGCGCCCGTGCGGTCGCGCAGCTCTTTTACTTGTCGCGCGTTCGGTTTTCCGTCTGTTGCCATGTCTGCGCTCAATTCCTTTTTTATATGGATTCAGCGTGGCCGCTCGAAGGTCGCAGGGCCCGATTCGATTCTGGTTTTCTGGTCTCGGTACGAGAGAACGAACGACAGAACCTACCGTGGGACCGAATCGTCGCCATTTGCCAGCGGAGTAATCGCCTCTTCCGGAGTTATGTCTGCCGGCTCGCCTTCGACGAAGTCGCCTTCCTGCTTCTCGTAGACTTCGTAGGCGCTCGTGTCGACGTAATCGACTTCCGGTTCCGTGCCCTCGGCGCCGGTAACCTTCTGGTCGGCAATCTGCGACTGCTCAAAGGTCTGGCGGCCCGATAGCACCGCATCGGAAATCTTCGATGTAAACAGCCGAATCGCGCGCAATGCGTCGTCGTTGCCGGGAATCACCCAGTTGACGAGGTCCGGATCGCAATTCGTGTCGACGATCGCAACGACCGGAATGCCCATCCGGCGCGCCTCGCGCACCGCGATCACTTCCGCGTTCGGATCGATCACGAACATCGCGTCCGGAAGCGTGGCCATATTTTCGACACCGGAGAAATTCTGTTGGAGGTGCTTCAGTTCGCGGTCGAGCCGGGCACCTTCTTTTTTCGAAAACTGCGCCATCCGGCCGTCTTCGCTCATGGCCTTCAGCAGCTTCAGGCGCTTGATGGATTTTTGAAGTGTGACCCAGTTCGTCAGCGTTCCGCCGAGCCAGCGATGGTTCACGTAAAACATTCCGCAGCGGGTCGCCTCTTCGGCAATCGCTTCCTGCGCCTGCCGCTTTGTGCCGAGGAAAAGGACGCTCTTGCCTTGCGCAGCCATTTCCGCCACGTATCTAGCGGCATCGCGAAACATCTTCAAGGTCTTCTGTAGGTCAATAATGTGGATACCGTTTCGTTCGCCGAAGATGTACTCCTTCATCTTCGGATTCCAGCGGCGCGTCTGATGGCCGAAGTGAACGCCGGCCTCCAGAAGCTCCTTCATCGTAATTTCGACTCCCAAAGTACCTCCTTGAATAGAGGGACGCTTTTCTCGCCTCGCGGCGCCAGCATCCTTTTCTGCCGGTCCTTCCCGGCCGTGGATTTATTTCTTCGCTTTGCAGTAGGGCATGTCGAAGATCCGCCGTGGCGGGCCGTGCCCGATCGCATGACTACCGCTTACTGTACTGGAAGCGGCGACGCGCTCCCTTTTGCCCGTACTTCTTCCGTTCCTTCATACGCGAATCGCGCGTCAGGAAACCATTCTTCCGCAGGCTTGGCCGCAGGTCCGGATTCAGCTTCGAGAGCGCGCGGGAAAGTCCCATTCGCACCGCGCCAGCCTGTCCACCCACTCCGCCGCTTTTCACTGTCGCCCGCACTTCCACCTGATCCTGCATTTGCGTGAACTTTAGCGGCTCGACGGCCGCCGTGTGCCACGCAATATTCCGGAAATATTCTTCGACGGGACGGCCATTCACCGTGAATCGCGCCGCTCCTGCCTTCACGTACACACGCGCAATCGCTTCCCGGCGGCGTCCGGTGCCGTAAAACTGCTTGCCTGCTGCACCTTCCAGCGAATTCGAAGCTGAACTCAACTTGCCTCCTGTTATTGTGAACGCCGAGTATTGCGAACGCCGATGCTCGGAAGCGATTCACAGGCACTCCTGACAGATTTCTCCGCGAAGAGCGCAGAAATTCCTAAAAACTCTGTCTCGAGGTTACAGCGCTATCGGCTGGGGCTTCTGTCCGGCGTGGCGGGCGAGCGCTTCACTTCCGGCATAAACACGCAGCTTCTTGGCGCGACGCGCACGGAGCTTGTTCTTCGGCAGCATCCCAAGCACCGCCTCGCGCACCACCTCTTCTGGACGGCGTTGCAACAGCGTCCGGATCGGAATTTCTTTCAACCCGCCCGGAGCTCCGCTGTGATGGCGATAAATCTTTTGGTCGATCTTGTTGCCCGTGAGCTTGATCCGCTCGGCATTGATCACGATCACGTGATCGCCCGAGTCGAGAAAAGGAGTGTAATTCGGCTTGTCCTTGCCAATCAAAATTCTCGCCACGCGCGTCGCCAGACGCCCCAGCACGATCCCGTTCGCATCCAGCACGAACCAGTTCTTCCCTACTGTCAACGCTTCGGCCTCTCGGCCCTTTGGAACGTACGTCCGCATCTGCCCAGTCACACCTTTCCTTCAAAAGACAAACGCTAACTATAGGCTAGCCCACGATTTCTGTCAACGAAATGCGCGCGATGGGATTGGAAGGGGACATCGTTACCCCCCTGCGCGCTTGAAGTGCGTTACAAGGGTGCGCGTTCAAGCGGTACGATAAATTGAATACCCTGCACCCGCTTCGCGTGCAAACGCGAGTCGTTTGTAATGAAGAGATCAACTCGAAATTCGGCGGCACACGCGAGCTGAATCGCATCGGGCGGTTTCAGCGATCGATCGCATCGGAGACCTGCGTAAATCGTCGCACATTTTGCATCAAACGGAAGGATCAACGCAGTCGCTGTAATTACCTCGACGTACTCCCTCGCAAGTTCGTCGTCTCCTTGTTCCACCGGCTTAACAAGGATCTCGCCCAACGTGAGCGCAGATGTGATGAGTTGATCGCCGCGAGCCAGCATTGATTGCCGAAGATCAGTCACTTGCTTCAAAATCGAGCCTTGGCCCTCAAATAAATAAATGAATAGGTTCGTGTCCCAGAATACCCGGCTCATTTCCACCCTTCTCGAAGTCGGCGTACATATTCATCTGCGTGTTCATCGGCCCAAACGCGCTTGCCCGATCCTCGAAGGGATAGGAGAGGATCTGCCCGTTCAATCCTTTTCCTCATCCTCGCGCTCCAATGCTCATACCACTTAAGCAAGCCCGCATATCTGCGCGGCAAGGTTTCTAAGCTGGGGGTGATTTTGCTGCCCTCTCGCGCGGGATGGTAGGAATCACCTTGACGAAAGAGGCGTCTCCGCCCCGGTCCGGTCTCTGTCAGCATCCGGTATCGGGCGGGATTGGGAGGACGGTTCGCAACGCAGTGCTGCACCACATGCACATACACCCCTGGCCTCATCTCGCCTGTCAGCGCTTCCCGCCGCGCGCGAGCGACAATCTCCTCGACCGCGAAATCTGGCTCGCCGGGTCGTTCGCGATGGAGTAGGGCGGCAGCGATCCAGACCTCATCAGCGACCTTGACGTCCGCTTTTGCTGCAACGGTCATTTATACATTGTAACTATGTTTCGATGTAAAATCAATAAATTTACAAAACGGAAGGAATCTACCGCGGCCTGTTAACGCACAATCGTCGCAGTCATGCTGTCAGTATACGGCTCTATTCAAATATGCAGGCTGCAAAGGAGTATGCCCGGTGATAACAGATAGAAGAATGATCAGGCAAAAAAATGATTGGCTAGAAGGAGGCAAAACAGAACAACCCGGATGGCGAGCCATGAATTCTGGCCCGCCCCGAAGTCTTAAAGCCGTCAAACTGGATCCGCCGAACCGGCCGTGCCGCCGCTGTTAATCCGACGAAGCAGTGCTCGATGTTGTTCGCACCGTGCGCGTGTATGCCGGCTTGTCCAGATCGTTGTCGCTGCTGGATGAGGCGTCGCCTGTCTTGTCGATTTCGATCGAGCCCTTGAAGTACGCGCCGTCCTCGATCATGATCCGCGCGGTCGTCAAATCCCCGACCACCGAACCGTCTTTCTTGATCTCGATGCGGTCGCGGGCTCGCAGATTGCCCTTCACGTTTCCGAACACTGCCACCTCGCGTGCAATGATGTCGGCCGTCACCTTCGCGCTCGCGCCGATCGTCAGCTTCCGGTCTTCCAGATGGACCAGACCTTCTACGGTACCGTCAATGGCCAGATCCTCGTTGCCGGTGATCTCGCCCTTCACGTGCAGACTTGCTCCGAGCCGTGCCGTACCGCCGCTCGACGTCGTCGCAGGATATGGAGAATCAAGTGGTGCCATTGTTTTTACCTCCCCGGTAATTGGTGTAGCGGATGGTGTCGAAGGCTTAGACTGCTGCGGGAGCGGAGTCTTTGCCGGAGTCTCCGGTTTCTTGTCTCCCCACATTTACCCTCCTTGGGCCTGGTCTCGCTGAAAGTAGAATGACTGGGAGTCCGAATGTAGTCCGGCGCGCTGCGAATGGCAACCCAAATTGAACCAACTGTGCTCAGGGAGCCAACTGAACGCTGGACCACGTTCATGGGGAGGGTGTGCCTTGAAGTCGAAGACGCCGCTGAACTCCCCAACGAATCAATACTTCCGCAGCACGCCCACCACACGGCCTTGAATTCGTACTTCCGTTGCCGGCACTAGAATCGGCGACATCTGCGAATTCGCCGGCTGTAAACGAATCTTCCCGCCCGGTTCGCGATAGAATCGCTTCACAGTCGCTTCATCTTCGCCCACCAGCGCCACCACAATCTCGCCCGGATTGGCCACCTGCGTCTGTTCCACCACGATGAAATCGCCGTCTAGGATATGATCCTCGCGCATCGATTCGCCCTTTACCTGCAGCACGAACGTGTTCTGTCCGCGCGCAAAATCGGCAAGCGAAATCGTCTCCTTCTCCTCCACAGCTTCCAGCGGACTGCCCGCCGCGATCCTTCCTGCAAGCGGTAGCTCTATCACATGGCGATCGAGCACCTGTTCGCGAACCGGCTTCGGAAGCTGCACTACTTCAATCGAACGGCTCTGATTGTATCCGCGGCGTATGAAGCCCTTCTTCTCGAGCGTCGAGAGGTGCTTGTGAACCGTCGCGAGCGAGGTGAGCTTCAGCGCATGCGCAATCTCTTCAAAACTCGGCGAATAGCCGTTCTTGTTGAGAAATGCCACCAGGTAGTTCAGCACTTCCTTTTGCCTTTTTGTCAGTGCCATCGCAACCCCCAAGACCTTTGCCAGCGTTGCGAAAGTAGGCGAACTAAAAGCGAAAGTCAATAGTACTCCGAGACAGGTGTACCTCGTTCTAAAGTACAGGTACGTTCGGCAATCAAGATAACTCGCTATTTAATCGATGTTTACTGCTACTTCGAGCGCAATAACTTCCAAATTGCCCGGTGATCCGCGCTCCTTACCGTCTCCTTTCAAATCTAGCATCTTCTACATTGCATCTCACACAGTTCGGAGTTAGATTTCCTGCAGCGTGGCTTATGGAGTTGGGAGCGACCTCTCCCCACTCTTCCGGTGGAATTCAGAGTTCCTGCAAAAGCTGACGACCTTTTGCGTTTCGACTGTAACGAACTCCGGTCGAAGGACACTATTTCGGCATGTAAGAGCGATTGTTGTGGAGGTTCCGGTGCTCCGGCTCCCCGTCCTCACCTTGAGTCTGCCGCTGGCCATTTCTCTTTCAACTGCTGCGCTCTGGGCTCCGCAAAACGCACAAGCGAATCAGAGTTCCGTCGGTGCGGCAGCTCAACAAGGCCGGGATAATAACGCCGCCTCGCAAAATCCTCCGGCAATGAGCGCCCCTTCACGGCCGGGACCTTCGGGTAGGGCGGACACCCTACCGCACGAGCGTCCGAATAATCCCGACACCCCCGTCGCTCAACCTACCGTCCCCGATAACGTCGTCTCAGATCCGGCTGCGCGCGCGGGCCTGGCCGCCCTGAAAATATGTCTCCGGATGCAAGATGATTCCACGTTCAGCGGCTCGGCAAATATCCGCGTGATGCCCAGCGAGGGTTATGAGGTCAGCGGCGCACCTACTGAATCCGACGGCGAGATGATTTTTGCCGATATGCTGCCGGGAACATACAGCGTCGAGGTAAGTGCACCCGGCTTCTTGACAGTCCGGCAAAAAATACAGATCGAACCGGGCCACCGCCTCCGAACTCAGTTTGTGATCATGAAGATCAAACCGCTCCCCGTTCGTGCAACGGAAACATTGCCCCCGCCGCCTACAGTCGCGCCGTCTGCTGAGGCGGAACCAAATCGAGCGTCTTGGATTCCACTAGGCATCGACGATATCGTGCCGGACGTGCAGTTTGATGTAGAGTGTCCTCTTCCTCAAGTCGTCAAAGGCGCCGGCCTGCGCATGAACCAGCTCGTGACGAATCTCCAGAGATTCAGCGCTACCGAGCGCGTCGAGCATTTCATGGTCGACGCCACCGGCACGCGCCACGGTCCCGATACCCGCTCCTTCGATTACGTGGTGATCATCTCGCTTGCCACCGCCGGCTTCTTTGCATTGGATGAATACCGAAATGGTAGCGTGGATCCCGCCCAATTCCCCGCGCGAGTTGCGACCGAAGGCCTCTCCGCTATGGCGCTGATCTTCCATCCCCTCATGGTTTCTGAGTTCAACTTCTCTTGTGAAGGTCTCAGCGTCTGGAACGGGCACCCGGCCTGGCAAGTTCACTTCGCCCAGCGTCCCGATCGCCCCAATCGAATCCGCGTTTACGTGATCGCTGGACACAACTATCCCGTCCCGCTCAAAGGCCGCGCCTGGATTGATGCCGGTACCTATCAGGTTCTTCGGTTGGAATCGGAGCTGATGAAGCCAGTCCAGGACATCGGACTAACCCAGGAACATCTCGCCATCGATTACGGCCAGGTAAAGTTCCACACCCACAACCAGCAACTCTGGCTGCCGCTCGACGCAGAGGTCTATGCCGAACGGCGCGGCCATCGCTACTACCGGCGCCACACTTTCAGCGACTTCAAAATCTTCACAGTCGATACGGATCAGAGCATTCACGCGCCCAAGGAATCTTATTGCTTCACGAACACCACGGATCATGACATCGCCGGCGTTCTGGTCGTATCCCCCGTGTCCGGAATCTCATTGAAAGCCGTTTCGATCCAGTTCACGATTCCGCCGGGCCGCAGTGTCTATAAAGTTGTCGGTCCAGGAAAAGATGTCAGCATGTCCGTTGATGAGGTCGGCTCAGCTACCTTCATGCACAACGGGCCCGCCGGCTCTATCAAAGCGGACGCCTATCTCGTGAAAGAAAGCACGCTGGATGTGATCGCGGACAGCCCCGTCTCGATCAGCCCTTAGGTTAAGCGATCGCCGCTGCCGATGCGGCAGTCTTAAATCGTCAACACGACGCGAAATTGTGCCTTCCCGCTCATCATCCGCGCGTATGCCTCGGCAGCTTTCTCCAGCGGGAACTTTTCAATCATCGGCCGCACGCCCGTCATTTCTGCGAATCGCAGTGTATCCTCCGAGTCGGTAGGAATTCCGGACGCCCAACCTTGAATCCCCTTCCGGCCGAAAAGCAGGTACGTGGCGTTCACCTCCATCGCGTCAGGCGGCGCGCCTACAAGTACCATCGTCCCGTTGGGCCCCAGCCCGCCAACCAGCGCTGACATCGCTTTTCCGCTCGGCGCCGTTGCGAGAATCACCCGCGCTCCTCCAAGCTTTTGTAGCTCCGCCGCAGGATTCGTTGCCGCGCTATTAATGTACACATGGGCTCCGAGCTTTTTCGCGAGCGCCGCATTCTCGGGTCCCCGTCCGACAGCCGCCACCCGGTAGCCGAATTTTTGCGCGAATTGAATTCCGAGGTGCCCGAGCCCGCCGATTCCCTGGATCGCCACCAGGTCGCTCGGCAACGCTCCGCTGTGCCTCAACGCATTGAACGTCGTGATTCCCGCGCACATCAACGGCGCCGCTTCCGCAGCATCGAGCGATTCCGGCATCTGCGCCAGCGCTTCGATCGGCGCCACCATGAATTCCTGGTACCCGCCGTCGTAACTGATTCCGCAGACCTTCAGATTCGCGCAATTCGTGAAATCGCCGCGCCTACACGCCAGACAAGTCCCATCCTGCCCGCCATGCCACCCTACGCCAACGCGCTGCCCCTTCTTCCACGTTGTGACGCCCCCACCCATCTCGTCAATCACGCCCGCCACTTCATGTCCCGGCACGCGCGGGTACGTGATTCCCGGCAAAAGATTCTCTTTAACGACGCTATCGCTGTGACAGATCCCGCAGGCCTGCACGCGAATACGCACCTGTCCGGATCCCGGCTGCGGAATTTCTCGTTCCACAATCTCAAAATCCGCGCCCGGCTTTGGCACTTGAACCGCTTTCATCTTGGCCATTGAATATCTCCTCGCTTCGGATCGTTTCTCCCAGCCTTGAACCGTCTTGGATGACCTAACCGCGTCAAAAGGCTCATCCAGAAAAACCCCCAAGGGTCGGAGCCGGTTTCTGTTTCTTCTCGTTAAAGGATTTCTGGAATCCGGTTAATAGTAGGATGTGCCGAACATCGGCCAATCTGCAATGCGCCGATCAAGACCGCGAGGAGACCATTTCAATGACCAGCTCGATAACCACGTCAACGATCAGTTCAATAAAAAAATCTGCCGCCAATTTTTTGCTCGCTTCCGCTTTGCTTCTGGTTGCTCTAGTCCCGATTCTCCGTGGCGAAACAAAAGAAATCAGGACCGCCGCATTTCAGATCCAGCAGGAAGTTGTAATTGCCGCAAAGCCTGAAGCCGTCTACGACGCCGCCACCGGAGATATCAGCGGCTGGTGGGATCATCACATGTCCGAACATCCCAAGAAGCTCTACATCGAAGCGAAGCCGGGCGGCTGCTTCTGCGAAATTTTTGACGACGCCGGCAACGGCGCTCAGCACGCCGTCGTAATCTACGCCGATCGCGGCAAAATGCTCCGCTTTACGGGACCTCTCGGTTTTTCAGGCATGGCGATTGATAGCGTCACGACCTACGAGTTTCTGCCCGATCCCGCAGGCACGAAGCTCCGGGTCACCGTGAACATCACCGGCCAGATCGACGAGCCAACGGCACAGCTGGTTGATGGTGTCTGGCGCCACTTCATCGCCGAACGCCTTAAGCTCTACATCGAATCCGGAGCCTACCTGAAGAGACCCAAACCCTAAAATCATTGAGCCCGTCGCCGTTCACTTGCCGCCGTAGGGGCACGGCATGTCTGGGACCCGCCGCAGGAGGGCGGCCGTGTCCTCTCGACCGTCGAGGCGATCGTTCCATCTGGCTTGCCGATGCAATACGGAAGACGATACTGAGCGAAGCAATGTCCGCTGCGAATCTGTGTCCCCGGTCACATCCGCAAGGTATACTTGTCGCAGAGTTTACGCATCCTAATCAGTAGCATGGCTCCCGATGTTCATAACGTCACGACTAGGCTCGGATTTTCATCACCCTCGCCCTCCCGCTGTGCTAGGATTTTTAATCGGAACAAATCATCCGGCGCCCGCCGACCGCACTTGGGAGGAAAGGAATCATATCCCTCTGCTGTTTGCTTCATCCATGACTGGGGATTCTGAAAAGCTATGTCAACAACCATAACGGAAGTTCCTCGTCGAAAGCGCGAGGTAATCGATCAAGCCTGCATCCGCTTTTGCGGAGATTCCGGCGACGGAATGCAAATCACCGGCAGCCAGTTCACGAACACGGCAGCGCTTTACGGCAATGATCTCGCCACGTTCCCCGACTTCCCTGCTGAAATCCGCGCTCCGGCCGGCACACTTCCGGGCGTCAGCGGGTTCCAGGTTCACTTTTCTTCAAGCGACGTGTACACGCCCGGTGATGCTGTTGACGTTCTCGTCGCCATGAATCCCGCCGCGCTCAAAATGAATCTGCCCGATCTGCGCACCAACGGGATTTTGATCGTCAATCTCGACAACTTCAAAGAGAACGATCTTCGCAAAGCGCAAATCACGGTCAGCCCGCTCGAGGATCACTCGCTCGACGGCTATCGTTTGTTCGCTGTCGAGCTCACCAAGCTCACGCGCGCTGCGCTGAAAGAGCTGGGCCTCGACGCCAGAAGCATGGACCGCTGCAAGAATTTCTTCGCACTCGGCATGTGCTATTGGCTCTACAACCGCTCGATGGACGCCACCCTTCGCTACCTCGAGGACAAGTTCAAAGGCAAGCCGCAACTCATCGCTGCCAATCGCCTGGCCATGCAGGCCGGCTACAGCTACTGCGAAGCCACCGAAGCGTTTCAAATCAGCTACGAAATTCCGCCCGCAAAACTTTCACCCGGCACCTATCGCAATATCAGCGGTAACGCCGCTCTCGCAATGGGTTTCGTCGCTGCGTCGGACAAAGCCGGCATCCCGCTTTTCCTCGGCTCTTATCCCATCACGCCCGCGTCCGACATTCTCCACGAGCTTTCGCAGTACAAAGACTTCGGCGTGATCACGTTTCAGGCGGAAGATGAAATCGCCGCCATCACTTCGGCGATCGGCGCGGCTTACACCGGCGCACTCGGCATCACTACCACGTCCGGTCCCGGCATGGCGCTCAAAACCGAAGCGCTCGGCCTCGCGGTTGCCGTCGAGCTTCCGCTCGTAGTCTGCGACATTCAGCGTGGCGGCCCCTCCACTGGCCTCCCGACAAAAACCGAGCAAGCCGATCTCTTGCAAGCGCTCTTCGGCAGGAATTCCGAGGCTCCGATTCCCGTGCTGGCGCCTTCTTCGCCGGGCGATTGCTTTTGGATCGCGCTCGAGGCCAGCCGCATTGCCATAAAGTACATGGTTCCCGTCATTGTTCTTTCCGACGGCTATCTCGCTAACGGTGCTGAGCCCTGGAAAATTCCGGATATCTCCGAGCTTCCGGAAATTCCCGTGCATTTCGAAACGAACACAGAGAATTTCCATCCGTATCGCCGCGACCCGAATACGCTCGCGCGCCCGTGGGCCATTCCCGGAACGCCCGGCCTCGAACACCGCGTCGGCGGCATCGAGAAACAGGACGTCACCGGCAACATCAACTACGATCCGCTCAACCACGAGCGCATGGTTCGTCTGCGCGCAGCAAAAGTCGAAGCCGTCGCCGACGATATTCCCGACGTCGTACCAGCCGGCGATCAGTCAGGCGACCTCCTTATTGTCGCCTGGGGCTCGACGCACGGCCCAATCACCGCCGCGCTGAAGACCGCGCGTGAAAAAGGCCAGTCCGTCGGCCACGTTCATCTGCGCCATCTGAATCCGCTGCCGAAAAATCTTGGTGAAGTACTGAAGCGCTACAAGCACGTCCTCGTTCCCGAGATGAACATGGGCCAACTTGTGATGATATTGCGCGCGAAATATTTGGTCGACGCGCAGGGCTACAACAAAATTCAGGGCAAGCCCTTCAAGCAATCCGAGATCGAGCAGAAGATCGACGAGATTTTGGAGTAAAGCTCAACCGATGAAGAAGTGAGGCGGCTTTAGCCGCTGAGGGTCAAAAGAGGAAACGTAAAATGACTACGGCCACTTTGCCGGTTTACACGAAAAAGGATTTTCAGACCGACCAGGAAGTCCGCTGGTGTCCGGGCTGCGGCGACTACGCCATTCTCGCCGCCACGCAAGCCGTTTTCGCCGAGCTCGGCGTTCCGCGCGAAAAATTCGTATTCATTTCCGGCATCGGCTGCTCCAGCCGCTTTCCCTACTACATGAATACCTATGGCTTTCACACGATCCACGGCCGCGCGCCCGCTGTCGCCACCGGAGTGAAGCTCGCGCGTCCCGATCTCGATGTCTGGATCGCAACCGGTGACGGCGATTCGCTCTCCATCGGCGGCAACCACACGATTCACATGCTGCGCCGCAACGTCGGCCTCAAAGTCTTGATGTTCAACAATAGAATTTACGGACTCACGAAGGGCCAGTATTCGCCCACGTCCGAAATCGGCAAGAAAACGAAATCAACTCCCTATGGCACTGCCGACCGCCCGTTCAATCCCATCTCGCTCGCCATCGGCTCGGAAGCCACGTTCGTTGCGCGCACCGTGGACGTCTTCCAGCAGCACCTGAAAGAAACCTTGAGGAAAGCAGCCGCGCACAAAGGCGCCGCCTACATTGAAGTTCTGCAGAATTGCAACATATTCAACGACGGCGCGTGGGAAACGCTCACCGAAAAAGACGCGCGCAGCGAGCAGGTGGTTCAGCTCGAGCACGGCAAGCCGCTCATCTTTGGAAAGAATCGCGACAAAGGCATCCGCATGAACGGCTTCGATCTCGAAGTCGTTCACCTCGGCAATGGCAACGGCCTCACCGAAAAAGATCTGCTCGTCCACGACGAGCATCATCCGCGCGCCGCTTACGCGTTCATGCTCAGCCACATGGAAAACCGGCCCGGTTTTCCGACCCCGATCGGCGTCCTGCGTTCTTGGAACGATGTGCCGCGCTACGAAGACGTAATCAACCAGCAAATCCGCGACGTGCAAGCCAAGAAGGGCAAAGGCGATCTAGCCAAGCTCCTCCGCGCCGGCGACACCTGGGAAGTGAAAGCCTGACGCAGTCCGTGCCGCCGGCTTCCTTCCGGCGCTTTTGACTCGCCTTCAGTGACACAGGCACTCTTGCCTGTGCGACTTCGCCTCTGCTAGTACAAGCTTCAACCTGTGCCGCCAACGTAACAACCAGCTCGCTACTTAATCTGCGCCGCGCGAACGTCGCGGCTTCGCATTTTTCGCGACGACCGCCGTGCCCGGCTGCGCCGGAGTCTCCGGCATGTGATTCATCGCCGCGTCGCGCGCTGACGCAAATTCGCTCCAGTCGCGCTTTGAAACCGGATCGGCGGTCGGCAATCCCAACCGCTCGAAATTCAAAAATTGCCCCTGCTGTTGAATCCGGAAATCGAGATGCGGCCCGGTCGCAAGTCCCGTCATGCCGACCAGCCCGATTCGCTGCCCCTGTTCCACATGCTGCCCCGCGCGAACCAGCACGCGCGAAAGGTGCATGTAGTACGTCGTGTAGCCGTTCGTGTGCTGAATCTCGATCAAATTTCCTGCGCCGCCTTTTCGCCCCGCGAATGTGACGCGCCCGTCGCCGATCGTCTGCACCGGAGTGCCGATAGGCGCGGCGTAGTCGATTCCGAGATGCGGCCGGTATTCTTTCAAGATCGGATGAAAGCGGTGCGCGCTGAAGTGCGACGTAATCGCGGCGGCGAATTTCAGCGGCGAATGCAGGAACGCCTTCTTCATCGCCTTTCCTTCCGGCGTGAAGTAAGCAGGATGACCCGTCAGATCGTGGAACAGCACCGCGCGATATGGATGGCCCGCGTTGTTGTACTCCGCGACGAGAATGCGTCCGTACGCGGCGGTTTCGCCGTTCGAGAACTTCTTCTTCTCGACCACGATCCGAAACGTATCGCCGGGGCGCGGGTCGGTGTAAAAATCCAAGTCCCAGCCGAATATTTCCGCCAGCCGCATCGCGAGCTCGGGCTTCTCGCCCGCGGCGATCACGGATTCAAAGAGTGAGCCCTGAATTGTGCCGCTCACACCCGCTGTTTCCGTATCCGAGGGGATGGTGCGGATTTCGGAGTGAAAGTCGCCGGCCTGCGCGCTCTCGACGTTTCGCGTGCTCGGCGTTTCCGCTGATCTTTCCGAACTTTCCGCACTCCGTGAACTCTGTGCGCTCTGCGAACTCTGTGTTGAGCTTGCCGGTTGCGAATTTTTCGGAACTTTTCGCGCGATCACGAGCTCGCGGTCCGCATCGATGCGATAGCGTACCTCGCGCAGATCCCCGAGGACGCCGCGGCCGATCACGAGCTTGTTGCCCGCGCGAAAGTGGCGCAGATCGAAACTGCGTTGCGCCACAGCGGCAATTCGCTCTGACACCACGGGATCGAGTCCCATTCCCTCGAGCGCCTGATGGAATTGAACTCGCGGCGGCGCGATGCCGTCGGTAAACATCTCCACATCGCGCTGAATCCGCGCCGCCTCAGCGCGCGTGAGCGATACCTCGTTTGCGAATTGCATTTCAGCCTTGCCTCGAACGCCACGCGACCAGCCAAGGACGGCTCCGGCCGCGATGAGCAAGACGAACCAAAATATGATTCCGCCGCGACTCATTTTTCCTCAGTGCCTTCTTCTCTGCGCGTCTCTGCGTGGCCCCGTGACTGCAGCATAGCGCAACGGCGGAATACGAGAAAAGCGGATTTGCGTCGTGTGCCGCAGGGAGCAAAGGCTGTGACTCGTGACTGGTAACTTGTGATTCGTGTACCGCGAACGAGTGATTCATATCGGCGAGCGATGAGTGACGAGTGACCAGCGAGGGTTCGCTAGAAGAGAAGCCCTTCGACTCGCTCGGCTCGCTTAGGGCGACGATTCTTAGTCGGATCGTCGATTGCGGAGCGAGATGAGAAATCGCGATCCGTTCGCGATTAGACTTGGTTGCCGTGCTTTGTTTTGTGTGGTTTGCGGGGAATTCTAATCGCGCGTTCGCGATTAGAAATTGGGCGACCCTTCGTCGACGGTGATTCTCATCTGGGCAGACAAGCGGCAAGTGGCTAACGAGATAAAAAATCGCGAAAAATTTGCGATTAGAAATTCTTAGTGGGCTGAGTTTTCTACAAGTTAGTCGAGATTCTAATTCCAGATTTGCGATTAGCCGCCCGCCACGGCGGACAGGCCTCGGCGGCCAGGGAAATGCAGCAGCCCGCGACCAGCGGCCGGTGTCCCGCGAAAACGAGGCATCGACAAGCGAGGCGAGGCTCGACCACGGTGCCGGAAATACCTTTCCCGGCTCCGCTTGAGTGGCCCGCCACGGCGGGCAGGCGGCCGATAGTGTTGTACGCGTCGTCATACAAAAACGGGCGATGGTAGCGTGGATTCGGCCGGTTGGATATCCGTATAACTACGTACGACCTGTGGAAAACGAGCGATTCTCATCGCGTAATGGAGACGCCAATAACTCATTGGATTGTTAACGCAACGCTGATTCGCAAACGGTGGGATTATTGGGCGAGTTCCGAGTGCGTTTCCAAGGGAGTGGGTTCGAGGAGAGAAGGAATTTTATTGTTCAGGAGGGTACACATGCCAGACCGGCCAGATGTTGTCAAAACCTTATACGGTCCCTGCCACAAATGCGGCGAGAGCATAGAAGAACCCGATAAGCCAATTGAATACCAGGGCAATATCTATCATAAGGAGCATGTCCCGAAAAAGAGTGAAGAAAAGGCAACCAACAATTCCTATACATAGGCGGGATACAGCGTGGTTAATTGGCTGAAACAGCTTATAAAACCCAAAGAGCGGCAGCCTGCCCAAATCCAGGCCGCTCGGCATTACGAGCTACAATACCGCAACTATCGCGCCGAAGGACTTCGGGCGCTGGCTGAAGGGAGAATTAAAGAGGCGATTGACGCCTTGGGACGCGCAGTGCTTTTCCGGTCCAACGATCCCGTAGCGCATTTGGATTTGGGCCGTGCCCTTCAGCTTGATGGCAAAACGGAAGCCGCCCGGCAGGCTTACCTGCGAGCGCTAAACTTAAACCCGAACCTTTCCGAGGTGAAAAATGCCTTGCTCGCTCTGCCTCCCCTGCCACCGACTCGCAAAGACTTCCACGCAGAACAACGAATCAAAGTAGATGGACAGTCGATGAGATTTAGGGTCTTAGAGGTCCGAAGAGGCGGGTTTGGAGCTGTTTACGTCGTGATTGACGAGCAGTTCGAAACTCGCTGGGCTTTGAAGACGTTCCAGGCCAGATATCTTTGGACTGATGAAGATCGCAAACGGTTTGAGCGGGAGGCACTCACCTGGCTGATGCTCGATCGTCATCCCAACATCGTATCTGCAAAGGGATTGATCCTCATCGAAGGCTTGCCTTGTTTGTGGCTCGATTACGTGCCGTATAACCTTGCGGAATTCCTTCGGACAGGGCCATTAGGCACCCAACTCGCGATGCATTATGCCTTTCAATTCTGCGATGGCATGTTCTATGCACACCAAAAAATGGGAATTGTACACCGGGATATCAAGCCCTCTAACTGCCTACTGACGGGGGAAGGGTGCTTGAAGATAACCGATTTTGGACTGGCACGCACCTTTGCCGAAGTTCAAGAAAGGTCACTCGGATTATCAGAGTTTGAGCCCGAAATTAGGTCGCAGTTCACTACGGTGGCGGGGACCCCGCAGTATATGTCTCCGGAACAATTTCGCGCAGGAGCGGTGTTGGATACCCGCAGCGACATTTATTCCTTTGGCATCATGTTTTACGAAATGTTGACGAGAGACCTGCCCCCGGTTGGATTTCTGGCCCATTCGCACATCGCGAAACGCGCGTCTTCCGGCGATTTTCCCGAGAGCCTAAAGCAGATCATCCTGAGGTGCGTGCAGCTTGACCCGCGCGAGCGCCCCAGCGATTTCGGGGAGCTTCGGAATCAGTTAGACGCCGCACACGAGCAAATGACGGGAATGCCGTTCCCGTTTGAACCAAATCCAAAGGCTCTCGAAATGGATTCCACTGATTGGAACGACAAAGCAATTGGGTTGAAAAATCTGGGCTATTTCGAAGCAGCGTGCACCTGCTACATGCGAGCCCTCGATCTTAAACCTAGTGATGCAACAGTATGGTCGAATTATGGCGGCGCTTTGATTGGGTTAGGTCGCTTCAATGAGGCGTTGTCCTGTTACGAGAAAGGGTTGATGATCGATTCCAGTGGATCTGCTTTGTGGGCCAACAAGGGCTATGTCTTGGAAGCGCTAAATCGTCCCGACGAGGCGCGCACATGCTACGAGCGTGCGATTGAAATAGAACCTGGAAATGAGATGTTTTGGATGAACTTGGGGGCAAACTTGACGGACGCGGGCAATCTTGAGTCTGCCGTTAGTTGTTTTGATCTCAGTTTGAAAATCAATCGGCGCAATTTCGAGGTATGGTCAAACAAGGCGATGGTACTGTACCAGTTGGGGCGATATGAAGAAGCACTAGTCAGTTGCGGTGAGGGCCTCGCGATTCAGCCCCGGCATCCCGTCATTTGGAACACGCGGGCCAACATCTTGTTGAAGCTAGAGCGTCTCGAAGATGCGCTCCTCGCCTCCAATCGGGGCCTCGAGATCGATGAAAATGACCCCTACGTCTGGCAGACTAAAGGCGCGATACTCAGTCGCCTTGAGAAGCCGATAGAGGCGGAAAAGTGTTTCGAGCGAGCACGGGTGTTAAGAAATTCGTCCCACTGATCGTGCCTGCCCACGTGTACGGACGAGGCGTGCATCGGTTTTGGAGCGCACGACCATCGCAACCGGGAGTTGCGAAAAAGCATCTTAGTGTTTGAGAAGTGCACATCGGGGATCCGCGGGGCGTTCGCGCGGGAGGTGCCTCGACGGGCCTGATGGCGGACTTCGGAGGAGGCGCTCATGAAGGCCGTTTTCCTTCCTCTAGCACTGCTTACCTTTTCCAGCGTAGCGTTGCTTACTCCTTCCGGCGCGGCGTTTGCGCAGGTTTCGATTCCTTCCGGAACTGTGATTCCCGTCGCGCTGCACGGGTCACTCTCTACAACCAAAAGCAAACCGGGACACGTGGTGAAAGCCAGGATCATGCAGGACATTCCGCTGGGCGAAGGCAGCAGGATTCCTGCCGGCTCGTACGTGGAAGGCAAAGTGATTTCGGTGACGCCGGCCTCGAATGGAAACCCGGCGCGAATTACGTTCGAGTTTGACCGGCTGGTGACGTCGAAGGGCTTCGTGCCTATCACGACGAGCCTTCGGGCGCTGGCATCCACGCTCGAGGTCAACAGCGCGCAGATTCCGCAGTACGACGATCGCGGAAGTTCATCATACGTGAACACCACATGGCAGATAGGAGGAGAAACGGTTTATCGGGGCGGCGGGCACGTGATGGATGGAAAGAGAATCGTCGGCGAGCCAGTGAATGATGAGGGCGTGCTGGGCCGGGTGCGGGCCAATCCCGAGGGAAACTGCCGGGGCGCGATCGATGGAAACAATCAGTTGCAGGCGTTGTGGCTGTTTTCGTCGGACGCGTGCGGCGTGTACGGATATCGGCACGTGAAGATCGAACATGCTGGACGAACGAGTCCGATGGGCGAGATTACGCTGAGTTCGGAGCGCGGCGAAATCAACATCCGGGGCGGCAGCGGAATGTTGCTTCGGGTAAATAATCCTTCGGCGCCGAACGGCACTTAGGCATAGAATGCTGAGGTCCCCGCTGGGTTCGGTCTTCTCGAGTCTGAGTTAGCGAATTCAGGGAGGCTTTATGAAGAAAAGACAGTTTCTCGCAGCCGCTTTCGCTTTGTGCTTCTGGCCATACCATCAGCCGTATTATCTTTTTCCGACGCACTGGACCGGGCTTTCCGTCTATTTCCATTCGACCGGGCCGTGTTATGGAGTGGGCTGTCCCGGCGGTATGGGCACCAGGCATTAGCGATACGCCGGGGTTCAATCGCCCTTCGCACCACTCATCTTCACGCACCACTCATCTTCAGGCACTGCTCGTCTTCAGGCACTGCTCGTCTTCAGGCACCGCTCGTCTTCAGGCACCGCTCGTCTTCAGGCACCGCTCGTCTTCAGGCACCGCTCACTACGCGGCGGACGTAAGAGTGCTTTTTCAGGGCGCGACTAATTCGTAGGTCGATGTGAGCTGAATCGCTTTGTGTAGCGTGCGATAGAGCGGGCAGTTCATGGCGTAGATTCCGTGAACGCGTTCGATGGTGGCGTGCTTTTCTTCTGGAGCTACGAGACGCATGGCCACATGAATGCGCCTGATGACCAGGACTCCTTCTTCCAGCTCGACTTCCCCTCTAACCTGTGCCGTGAGCTTATCGTTGCTCGCATCGATTTGACGCGCTTCCAGCGCGCCTCCGAAGGTGCCCATCATTCAACCGGCGGTTCCGGCGATGACGTAGTCGATGGTCGCGGCATGTGGCTCCTTAATTTTGTCGGACGGGACTTTGTAGTGCTCGGCAATTGCGCCGTGGACGCTGAAGACCACCGGTTGTGGTTCGCCGGGAAGGTGCGCGATTCGCAGCGGGCCGGCTTTGCGTTCGATCTTAACGTTTGAAACGTAGACCACTTCAGACATAGCTTCCTCCAGTGCGGCGCTCGACATGTTCGGCAAGCGGTCGGCTAGGAATCGGTGAGGACCGCTAGTCCATGAGATGCTACAGGAGCGCGGCGGCTACTTCTGATTTAGTTTTCTCGGTCACTTCTTCATTCTCGGTTGTAAAGAGCGGTTCCGCTTGCCGATGGGCGAGCCACGCGAATATCAATGTGACGGCAAAGAAGGGGACGAGCCACACTACGCGGCTCTGATAGCGGTCTTCGACCGTTGACAATACGCCGGTGACGAAGGCATTCGCGAGCACCGCGGGGATGATCACGACGGCAAGGCCCGTAAGCCGAGGAGTCCAGCGCCCCCACAAAAGAATCCCGAAAATGGCGATTAGCACGAGCGAAGCTACGACCGTCCAATTCTGAATCATGGAGAGAAAATCGAAAGGCAGATCGTTGATGGCCTGGCGGCTTTGCTCGAAGCGCGCTTTTTCGCTGGGAAATACGTTGTCGAATTGCTGCACCATCCAGTCGTTCGCGTCGAATCCGATTTCGAACGAGTTGAGCTGATGCCAGAAGTTCGCAGCGGATTTGGACAATTGCGCGCGCGGATAGGTACGAAGCGTTGCCAGCGCAAACGGAATTTCTTCGTGCAACATCTGGTCTTGCGCTTCGATGGAAGAAGTTTTCCAGACGCCGTCCACGCCCCAGAGGAATTGGTCTGCGTTGTCGCGAAGATCGCGGCCACGTCCGCAAACAGTGAACTTTGCTTCGCTACAGTGTTGCTCGAGATACCAGCGGCCGGGGCCGTCGGCAATCAAGCGTGCTGTGAGAAAGGGTGGTCGTTCCCCATTGAGCGAAGGCTCGCCGTAAAGATAGGCGTGGAGCGCGAGCTGCGAAACAGCCGCGAGGATGACAATTGCCGCTAGCTCACCAAGTGCCTTTAAGCGGCCGGACATGAATCCCCTTCGAAAAACTAGCCATAAAGCAGCGAGCACCAGGCAGATTCCAAAGGCAAGCATTAAGTGCGTGGCATGGGATGCCACCGCCCACCACGCGATGACCGTGATAGCGATGCGCTCGGGACGCGAGAGCGTGTCTCGCGCGAAAACTAGCAAATACATGCAGAGGTACAAAACCGGTCCGAGAATATCCGGCATGATGAGGCTTACGAACCAGCTCACACTCGTCAGCAGGCTGAGGAGCGCGACGAGAGCGAGATACCAGGACACCGTTCGCCGCGGCAGGATCGATTGCACAACGAGCCAGATGACATAAGCCGTGAGTAACGCTTGAAGCGCAACGATGGGCCACAGAGTGGCGTTCCAATGGAACGGCAAAATACCCAAGCTGTAGATGAACGAGCGCATGCCGTAGTAGTCCGACAGTTGGTGAAGGAACAAGGCGCGCGCGACCGGAGAGCCATTTTCCAGATAGGTGATGGAATCGGGATACAGCAGCGGATAACGGTTGAAGATGGCCGGCCACATCATGAAAATCGCGCCGAGCAGAATTACAGCGACGCGAGCGAGCGAAGTGCGGTTCGCTGCTCGCCGAGCGGCATCGCGCTGGGTGGCGAGGGCTAGGCTCACGGCAGATTGCGGGGATTGTAGGACTGTGACTGGCTAGATACAAGCGATAACGAAAGAGCCGTTTAACGGGTCGGAGTCTGGCGTGGTTTCCATGCTAGCGACAGCGGGCACGGCATGCCGTGCCCCTACTGAGGAGCAGAGTGAAGCGTCGAATTAGCGTTTAGTGCGATGCGCCGGCGGAGCCTGCTGCGGCGTACGACGAATCGCGTTCGGAAGCGGAAGCTGCGAAATAATTTCGTTCGCGGAGAGAGCGGTAGATGCGGCCGGCAATCTCCGAGGCGTGCGGACCATTGGTAGCGCGGCCACCGCCACGGATCAGGATCACGAGCACAATTTTCGGATGAATCTCATCTGCGTAGGAAACGTACCAGCCGAGCCGGCCGCCGAGCGATTCATCGTTGCACGTGCCGGTTTTGCCGAGCGTGGGCCCGAGGGTGTTGTCACCATACGGGTCGTAGCTGCGACGCGCGGTGCCGTACATTACAGCGGCGAGCATGCCTTGACGGAGGTCCGGCAGCAGCGGCGCAATATCCAGTTGACGGCGAACGCGCGGGGCGAAATTGACGCGATCTTCGCTCGTGCGCGGATACTGCAGATAGTATTCGGTGCCGCCATTGGCCAGCGTTGCGGCGAGCGACGCGAGTTGCAACGGTGTGATGCGGATGCCGCCGCCGAAGCTCGACATGCGCGCCACTCCGCCATACTTAGGCGGGAAAAGCGGCAGCAAGCCGGGCTGCTCTTCGCTGATGTTGTAGCCAACGCGATCGCCCAAGCCGAGCAGGCGGGCGTACTTGATGACGGTGTCAAAGCCGAGCTGCTTGCCGACGCTTTCGAAAAAGACGTTGTTCGAGTGCGCCATCGCTTCGGTGAGGTCCATGTAGCGGCGGCGGTCCACTCTGAGCATTGTGTCGCGAGTGATCGCGCCTTCCTGCAGGCCCGCGAGAGCGATGACCGGCTTGATCGTCGAGCAGGGCTCGAAGCCGGCGGAGAAAGCCATCTTCTGATTCACGATCGTGAGGATGCGGCCCGTCGACGGGTCGAGCGCAACGACCGAGCCGTTCGTATGGCCCAGCGCGTCGATCGCCACCTGGCGGACGATTGCGTCGTCGTAGCTCGTGGCGTCAAATTTCGCGGGATCGAGATTGAAAGCTGTGCTGCGAGTGCGATGGGTGCGCTTGGCCGCAGGCGCTCCTGCCGGCGACCCGAACGCGGCGCCGGTCGCTGCTGCGAGCAGGAGGCACAGTATCGGAACCGCTTGGCTTGCGCTTGAGCTGGGCTTCATGTCTTTTATGTTATCGGCCACAGGCCCGTACAGTGATTACCCGAGCCTGCGGTGAATTGTAGGGGTAGTCGAAGGAAGGCGCAACTGGTAATAAGTACAGTTTTTCGTGGGCGTAGAGGTACCGAAGTACCAGGGGCGAAAGGGCAGGGTTCAAATTGACACATCGAACCCAGGGTCGGATTTGAGCCAGCGGCTGGCCGGACTTAACGGCTTGTCTTACCCTTCGACGCGGCTGCAGCCATCGTTGCGGGCTTCGCGGATTCTGCCGCAGCGGGCTTGCCGTTTTCACCGGCCGCGACCGCATGCTGGTGTACGAGGCCGAGCGCTTTGCGCAGATCGGCTTCGATTTTGTCGCGGATGTCCGTGTTTTTCTTCAGGAAAATCCGGGCATTGTCGCGGCCCTGGCCGAGGCGCTCGCCTTTATAGGAAATCCAGGTTCCGGATTTTTCGAGGATATTTTTCGCTACCCCGACATCGAGCAGGTCGCCTTCGCGCGAAACGCCTTCACCGTAGATGATGTCGAACTCGGCTTCGCGGAACGGCGCCGCTACTTTATTCTTCACCACTTTCGCGCGGGTGCGTGAACCGACCACGCGGTCACCTTCTTTAATGGATTGAATGCGGCGGATATCAACGCGAATCGAAGAGTAAAACTTCAGAGCGCGGCCGCCCGTGGTGGTTTCCGGATTGCCGAACATCACGCCGATTTTCTCGCGAATCTGGTTGATGAAAATCAGGCACGTCTTCGATTTGGAGACGATGGCGGTGAGCTTCCGCAACGCCTGCGACATCAGGCGCGCTTGCAGGCCCATCTGCGGATCGCCCATGTCGCCTTCGAGTTCGGCGCGCGGGACGAGCGCCGCGACGGAGTCGACAACCACGACATCGACGGCATTTGAGCGAATCAGCGCTTCAGCGATTTCGAGCGCCTGCTCGCCATTGTCAGGCTGCGAGACGAGCAGATTATCAACGTCCACGCCAAGCTTGCGCGCGTAAGAGGGATCAAGCGCGTGTTCGGCATCGATGAACGCCGCCTGGCCGCCAAGTTTCTGCGCTTCGGCAATCACGTGCAGCGTCAGCGTCGTCTTGCCGCCCGATTCCGGGCCATAGATTTCGATCACACGGCCGCGCGGCAAGCCGCCAACGCCGAGAGCGGCGTCAATCGAGATGGAACCCGTGGGAATCACGTTCACCGGGACGAGCACGTCGCGGTTCCCCAGGCGCATGATCGAGCCTTTACCGTACTGCTTTTCAATTTGTGCGATTGCCAGATCCAGATTTTTTGTTTTTTCGTCGGACACGCTTCCACCTCGAGGGCTGTTTGCCAGCATTTCCTGGGGACGCAGGAGGCACAGTCTACCAGAATGCATGCCCCAGCCTGAATCCGCATTTATACGGCCATATTACCACTAGGCGAACAAAAAGCAAAGACTATTTTAGGGTGCCGGCAGCTTCGCGATAAGGCTTTCACGTCGAACGTGAATTCAGCCCGCGTTGACTTGCCTCGTCGCGCATCCTAAGATATGCGCCACGCATGGCGGAAACGCAGTCGCCGATCGGCCTCACCATCTCCCACTATCGAGTGATCGAGAAACTCGGCGGTGGCGGCATGGGCGTCGTCTACAAAGCGGAAGATACCGAACTCGGCCGTTTCGTTGCGCTGAAATTTCTTCCTGAGGACGTCGCTCGCGACTCGCAATCCCTCGAACGGTTCCGCCGCGAAGCCCGAGCCGCCTCGGCGCTGAATCATCCCAACATCTGCACGATTTACGAGATCAGCCAGCAAGACGGGCATCCGTTTATTGCCATGGAGTATCTCGACGGGGGCACGCTGAAGCACCTGATCACCGGCAAGCCGGTGCCGATGGATCGTCTTCTGGACATTGCGATCGAAGTCGCCGACGCTCTCGACTCAGCCCATGCCAAAGGCATCGTGCACCGCGACGTGAAGCCGGCAAATATCTTCGTGACCGAGCGCGGCCACGCGAAAATTCTCGATTTCGGCTTAGCGAAGGTAACCGGCAACATCAAGTCGGGCCCGCTCGAAGATGCTTCCATGACGCAGGGCGTCAGCGAAGCGCTGCTCACCAGTCCCGGCACCGCCCTCGGCACAGTCGCTTACATGTCGCCCGAACAAGTGCGCGGGCAGACGCTCGATCCTCGCACCGATCTCTTCAGCTTCGGCGTGGTGATCTACGAGATGGCCACCGGCGCGCTGCCGTTCCGTGGAGAAACTTCTGCTGTAATATCCGAAGCAACTTTGAATCGCGCTCCGGTGCCGCCTGTCCGGTTGAACCCGGACCTGCCCGCCAAGCTCGAGGAAATCATCAGCAAGGCTCTCGAGAAAGATCGCGACCTGCGCTACCACAACGCGGCGGACATGCGCGCCGACCTGAAGCGCTTGAAACGCGACAGCGATTCGAGTCGCTCCGCGGCTTACCAGACCGTTCACCAGACCGTGCCATCCGACGAGGCATCCAGCAAGTTGTCGCGCTCGTCGGCTGGTGTCGCGGCGTCCGAGTCGTCAGGTCAAATATCAGGTCAAGTATCGGGACAACAGTCCGCAATTTCAGCGTCCGCAATAGCGGACTCGCGATCAGCCGCAAGGCCAGCTTCCCCGATAACGGCAACGCCAACTTGGCGACGGTTCCTGCCTTGGGCGATTGCTGGGGCCTTGGCGGTCGGGTTACTCTTCGCGCTGTTCGCGCTGCGCCAGGCGTCGCATCCTCCCGCGCGGAGGCCCGTCGAGCTTTCCCTGTCAATTCAGGACCAGCATCTCGCGTTGGAGAACGGACCGGCCGTGGTGATTTCACCCGATGGGTCGCGGGTTGCCTATACCACAAGGGATTCCAAATCAGGCAAGGTTGCACTCTACATTCGGGAACTGGACAAGGGTTCTGCCGTGGTTCTCGAAGGAGCAGGGACTGCTTTTGCGCCGTTCTTTTCGCCCGATAGCCAGTGGATCGGATTTTTTGGCGACGGAAAATTGAAGAAGGTATCCGTGCGAGGCGGAGCAGCGATCACGCTATCTGACGTTAGCGGCTACCGCGGGGGAACATGGGGCGAAGACGGCACTATTATTTTCCCGAGGCAATTCACGAGCCAGCTCTACAAGGTGAAGGATTCGGGAGGCGAATCGCAAGAGGCTACACACCTGGATTCCGCTCGTTCTGAAGTCACTCAACGGTGGCCGCAAATCCTTCCCGGCGGAAAGGCGGTGCTCTTCACCGCTTCTGCGGACAACAACTTCTTCGGCAAAGGTTCGGTGGAAGCGGCCCCACTCGATACCGGCGTGCCAAAGGTCCTCGTGGAGAACGCTTACTTTGGACGCTATCTTCCCGGCGGCTATCTGGCGTATGTTTCGCAGGGCACTGTCTTCGTTGTTCCCTTCGACTTGCAGAAATTGAAGATCACAGGGACCGCGATTCCTGTTCTGGAAGGTGTGAATTCCGATATCACCAACGGTAGCGCGCAGCTCAGCTTCTCCGACAACGGCACCGCTGTTTATTTATCTGGCGCCGGAGTGAATCACAACCTGAACGTCACCCTGCTCGACCGCAAGGGCAATGCCACAGTGCTAATGAGTGACCGGCCAGACGCTGCCTCTCCACGCTTCTCTCCTGACGGAAAGCGTTTCGCCTTTCAGAGCGGCGGCAGCATTTGGGTCCATGACTTGGCGCGAGGAACCACTTCCGCGGTCGCCACGGGAACTACCGCAGCCAATTTTCCTGTCTGGTCGCCAGACGGTGAGCGGCTCACCTATTGGCACCCCCTCAGCGCCGCGAAGGGTTCAGGGCAAGTGATCTTCTGGAAACGCGCCGATGGAACCGGAGAGGAAGAGGCGTTGACCTCGAAATCCATTCCCATCGCCTACCTAGGGTCTTGGTCGCCGGACGGTAAGGTTCTTCTTTTCGCCCGGCTCGCAGAGAAAAATGGGGGGTGCTGCGAAATCTGGACTCTAACCCTTGACGGAAACGGGAAGCCGCAGGAACCCCGGCAATTTTTGCCGATTGGCAGCACTGCATTTTACCCATCGTTTTCACCTGACGGACGCTGGGTCGCTTATGCCTCGGTTGAATCGGGGCTGCCCCAAATTTATGTTGTGCCGTTTGAAGGCACGGGTGGGAAGTGGCAAATCTCCACAGACGGCGGGACGGAGCCCCGCTGGTCGAAGACAGGACATGAGCTGTTCTACGCGCAAAACAGAGCGCTGATCGGCGTGCCCTATTCGGTGGAGAAGAACTCGTTCCAGGCCGGAAAGCCGCAGACGCTCTTCACGGACCGCTTGGAATTGCGGGCTCCCTTCACGTCCTATGACGTGTCGCCGGATGGCCAGCACTTTGTGATATTCGAAATTCCCGGCGCCAAAACCAGTGGCGCCGCCGAGCCCACGGTAGTTCTGAACTGGCTCGACCAGGCACGCCAGCTCGTGGCCGACGGCCAGAGCGGAGGCAGCAAATAAAAAGCGCAGCGGGACGAAAACGGCAAGTCTTCGTCCCCTGATATTCCTCTTCGTCGGACTCGGCCCTCCTACTCGGGCTTTTCCCCTGCCGGCTTGCCTTCCGCAGCTTTTTTCTTAGCAGCGGCTTCGGCGGCTGCGGTCCACGGCGGCGTCACTCCGACTGAACGGGCATACGCGATGGACTGGCCGAGGTGCTCGTGCGCATGCGTGGTAAGCAGGTATTCAACGTCGCCTTTATTGGCATCGGGGCCGAGCTTCGGAAGCGGCGTGGCGATATCGGAGGTGGGAACTTTGGTGACGACCGCGCCGGCATTCGCGAACGATTGTTTCAGCTCAGCGACGATCGTGGTCTTATCCGTGGTGGACTTTTCCCAGTCTTTTGCTTTGTATTTCGCGGGAACTTCTCCGCCGATTAGTTCGGGGATGTTGTAGTTCGCCGCAGTGATGTGCAGAAACACTTCCGCGATGGAACGAGCGCCATCCGCCGGCCGCCAGGTGTACTTGTCGGCAGGTATGGCTTCGGCGAGCGAGACAAATTTCTGTTGCAGCTGGTCGAGGTCAAGCAAGACTTGGGGCCGCAAGTCGTAGCCATACGTGACCGGCGGTTTTGACATCGGGATTTGGGGCGGTGCCGCGTTCTGGGCCTGCGCTCGGACCGCGCCGACGGTGAGCGCCATCGCTGCCAGTACGAAGGAAAGCATAAGCTTCTTCATCGAATTTCTCCTTTTCCAATTGCCGCGCCGATCTGATCTTTATGCAAACCTAGATTCGAGTGGAAACCGGGTGGGGCCGCGAGGACGACACCCGGTTGAACTAATGCCCTGCTTAGACGGAGGAGACGCAAAAATGCTTCGTCGAAATCTAGGTGTTGCTGCTCGGAGTAAAAACTGCCGGGCTGAAACCCGGCGTCACAAAACCGTGAAGCCGGGCGTGCCGCGCTTACGGTTCGGATGTGGAGGCATTGCCGATGAGGAGCCATTTCCCGTCGCGTTTCTCATAAACGGACATCCAGGCCATGACGGTGTCCTCCTTCGACCTCGCGCCACCGGCGTCCGTCTTGGTGTATGCGATCCTGACGCGGACGATCATCCAGCCCATCTTCCCGTCTGGCGACACTTGAATAATCGGAGGTTCAAGGTCGTCCCAGGCCGAGAATTCGGCGCCGCGGAAATATTCGGTGAACTGTTTTCGGACGTCGTCGCGCGACATTACCTTAACTTTTCCCTCGTGCACCGTGGTGAATTCGGTTCCCATGCCCGCGACGATAAAATCAACGTCGCGATTCAAATGTGCGCGTCGGGCCGCCTGATGAAGCGCGAGAAGTTCGGCATTCGCGGAAGCTTGTGTGTCGAGAGTCATTGAGCGCGCAGGCACGAGCGAGTTTGAAAGACAGAACAGACCGGCGAAAAAAACCGAGCCGAGAGACAAAACCTTCACGGGAATCCTCCAAACAGATGAACGAGTATGCACCCGCTGCCACTTAGACGTGAGGCGCGCGTACGCGTAAGCGATACAGCTGGCGGCTAGGATAGCGGGCGGCGCCAGATTTGTTTTGATTGGACAATGCGCGTGCAGGCGATCCATTTTCCGTCGGGTGAGACGCGCGGGTGCATCAGGTTTCCTGCGTCGTGAGTGAGCTGGACGGAAGCGCCGCCGGCGCGAGGAATCGAGAAGAGCTGCAGCTTGTCTCCAGCGAGGCCGCCATAGATGATGGTTTTTCCGTCGGGTGTCCAATCGAGGCCGCCGTAGGTCGTGCCCTGATAGTCGAACAGTTTCTCGCCGTGCGTGCCATCGGCGCGCACGATCCACAAAGCGCGATCTTCGCCGCCGCGATTGTCTTCAATCGCGATTTCCTTCCCGTCCGGCGACCAGGCCGCCCACGAGGCGCTGCGAATTTCTCCTGAAAGCGGAAGCTGAGTGGTGTCGAGCACTTGCCCGGTAACCGGCTGGATGCCGAGCACCCAGAGCCTGTCGATTCCGGGCGTGCCGCCGCGCACCCAGGAGCTAAAAAGCAGCTTACGGCCATCGGGTGACCAATACGCCGGGCCCGTTTCCCATCCGAAATCGGTGAGACGCATTTCGGGAGCATGGGGATCGTCGGCAAGACGCAGATAGACGTCGTCCGTACTCTCGGCGCTCTGGTAATCAGGGACAGGAATTTTCGAACGATGAGAATGGAATGCGATCCACTTGCCGTCGGGCGACCAGGCGGCGGGAAAATCCTCGTGGTAACCGGAGACGATGGTGAAGCGGGCGGAAATGCGGTTCGCGTCCGCATCGACGTGGACGTAGCCGGCATCCAGATCGAGCCCCCAATCGGCGAGGCGCCAGCCGCCGTATGTGAATGAGATCTTTTTTCCGTCGGGACTCCACATCGGAACTTCGGCGCCGACGATCACGTCTTTGGAATCGCCGCCGCTCACAGCGACTGCGGCAACGGAATCGCGAATCACGTTGCGCGCCCAATAAAGACTTCCGCCGGCGAGCGCCAGGTCGTGATTATCCACTCCTGGAGTTGAGACCACCGGTACGCGCGCGCCAGTGGTGAGATCGATCTTGTAAATCGCGAGCCAGCGATTCGCGTCGGGACGGTGCCGCGCAGCATTATCTGGCGCCCCGGCGCTCGCCAACGCGATAAACGCGCTGCGGCCGTCGGCCGAGATCGCAATTGTGTTCCAGCCCGGGGTGGCATCGAGATCGTGAGCAATCGTTTTCGTTCGCAGCTCGTGAACGGAGATACGGACGAGCGAAGTCTCGCCCGAGGGCTGGAACAGCAAGACGTAAAGCATGCTGTTATCCGGTGAAAATGCGGTTCCAGTGATCCGTCCGGTGACTCCAAAAGCTTTGAACGGACCGTGCACAGGACCGACAAACACTTGGCGATCGGGATTCTGGGGAATGTAATAAACGATCTCACTGCCATCAGTGGAGCAGCCGACTATTGAGTCCGGCGGGAGCGTGGAAAGGATCGGGCTCTCCGCGCCGGGCCAGAATATTCCGCGCTCGCTGCCGCGCTGGCCAAACCGCCCTAGAATGCCCGGTCCGCAAAATATCGCGCGATGAATGCTGGTGAGATCATTGAGCAGAAGACCCGGATTCTGCTCGCGGGTCTCGAGCGAGAAGAGGGACATGGTGGGGCCGTGCGTAAGGAGCGCCCACTTCGCATCGCTCGAGATCGAAACCTGAACGCCGGGACCTTCAAACCATTGGTTGCTGGGTACACTGAGGACCATAGTGTCCGCTGCCTTGCGCGATTGGGCCGCAGCGAAACGCAGCGCGAGCAGAACGAGAATCGCCGCGGCGCCACATGTCATTATTTGACGGCGCGTCGCGAATCGACGGCGCATTAGCTGGGCCTCCGCGCGCGAACTATTCCATGGCCGATTAGGCGAGATTTTACTCTCAAATTCGTAGCCCCTTATAAAAACCCAGGACAACGTTTCGATAACGATAGCGAAAGCTAGGCGTACTTGTGGAAGCCGCGTCCGGACTTGCGTCCCAGCCAGCCTGCAGCGACATATTTGCGAAGCAGAGGACAGGCGCGGTATTTCGGATCGCCGAAACCTTTGTAAAGAACTTCGAGGATGTCGACGCAGACATCGAGGCCGATAAAATCGGCAAGCTCGAGCGGGCCCATTGGATGGTTCATGCCCATTTTCATCACGGCGTCAACGGCTTCGGGCGTAGCGACGCCTTCCATCACGCAGAACGCGGCTTCGTTGATGAGCGGCATAAGAACGCGATTAGAAACGAATCCCGGGGCATCGTTTACTGCGACGGGTTTCTTTTCGAGATTTTCGCTGAGCGCCATCGTGACGTCGAAGGTCTCATCGCTCGTGGCGAGACCGCGAACCACTTCGACGAGTTGCATCACCGGAACGGGATTCATGAAGTGCATGCCGATGAACCGTTCGGGACGGCTGGTTTGCGCGGCGAGCTGGGTGATCGAAATGGAAGAAGTGTTGGTGGCGAGGATGGCGCCGCGTTTGAGTACGGCGTCAACATCTTTCAGAACGCGTAATTTGAGATCGAGCTGCTCGGGAACGGCTTCGACGACGAAATCGGCGTCGGCTAGAGCGGCGATGTCCGTGACAGGCTTGATGCGCGCAACGATTAGCGGCTTATCGGCTTCACTAAGTTTTCCCTTTTTCAGTTCGCGATCGAGATTTTTGGCGATGGTCTCCAGGCCGCGGTCGAGGAAGCGCTTTTCGACGTCGCGCAGAATCACGTGGTAGCCGCGGCGGGCGAAGACGTGGGCAATGCCGTTACCCATAGTTCCGGCGCCGAGAACTCCGACAGTGCGAATCGAATCGATGGACATGGCGGCGTCGATGATAAACGAAGTAAAAGGCATAAACGAGGAAAAGAGAAAATAGGACAGAGCGGATGATTCGGCGATCTCGTTGGTCAGGACAACGCCAAAGCACGCCTATGCTATAGTTCTGCGCTCGATGGCCAATCCAAAAAACAAAGCTGCAAAAAAGCGATCGCGAGCGACCAAGGAAAAGCAGAAGTCGCGCAACGCAGGCGATCTTTCGACCCGATCACGATCCACGAAGGGAGCGCCGCGCAGCGGAACATTCGGGCGCGGAACCAATCCTGAGCATGTGAAGGCGATTCTGCGCGGGCTTGACGAAGCCTATCCCGCATCGACGACTGCACTGAAGCATGACAATGCGTTTCAGCTTTTGATCTCGACGATTCTCTCGGCGCAATCCACCGATCAGCGCGTGAATATGGTTACGCCCGGTCTTTTCCAGAAGTATCCAGGTCCAGCGGCGCTCGCCTACGCGAATCCGAACGATATCGAGCAGGAAATCCGTTCGACCGGCTTTTTCCGCAACAAAACAAAATCCATTCTCGGCGCGAGCAAGAAAATCGTGGAGGAATTTCACGGCGAGGTGCCGCGAACGATGGAGGAAATCCTCACGCTTCCCGGCGTGGCTCGCAAGACTGCAAACGTAGTGTTGGGAACTGCGTTTGGAATTGCATCAGGGATTGTTGTCGATACGCACGTGCAACGGGTTTCGGGCCGCCTGGATTTGACGAAAAATACAGACCCCAAGAAAATCGAAACCGATCTGATGAAAATCATTCCGCAAGATCGCTGGATCCTCTTTTCTCATCAACTTATCTGGCATGGAAGGCGCGTTTGCCAGGCCCGCAAACCGAAATGCATCGAGTGCAATCTGGAAAAGATCTGCTATTCGAAAGACAAGACGTTTTAGCGTTCGCCAGACCGTGAATCGTTCGAAGCGGTCGGGCAACGCAGAGCGAAAGCTCCTCATTTACCGCCGATTAGAAGTGGCTCCAAATCAATGTTTTCAATGACTTACGAGGATTTCTAATCGCGCAACCGTAGATTAGAATCACGGGAATCCACCATATTCAATGCTGGTGATGAGTATGGTAAAATGACATCACCATGGATACCGCGCGTAAGATCACAGTAGAAGTTCCAGAGGACCTTCTCGAAAAAGCGCAGCTGGCCAGTGGGGCCGGCATCACGCAAACCGTGCGCACCGGTCTGCAACTTGTTGCGGCGTCTGGAGCGTATGCTGGCCTGCGGCAGCTTCGAGGGAAGGTTCGCTTTTCGCGTACGACTGCCGAACTGAAAGCCGATCGGTAATTCGGTGATTGCGGCCGATACGAGCACATGGGTCGCCTTCCTCGAAGGTGGTACGGGCGAGGATGCGGAGTTACTGGATCGCGCGCTTGGAGACCGCCAGGTCGTTATGGTGCCCGTTGTTCTCGCCGAACTGTTAAGCGATCCTGAGTTGCCTTCCGATGTCTCCGAGATACTCTTGCAAGTGCCGCACATGGAGCTTCGCGCTGGCTTTTGGCAGCGCGCCGGAATCTTACGAGCGAAAGTGCTGGGGAAGCGCCGCAAGGCGCGCCTCGGCGACGCGTTAATTGCGCAGAGTTGTATCGATGCACACGTGGTGCTGCTGACGCGGGATCGAGATTTTCGGACGTTTGCTGAAGCAGCTAAACTGGATTTCATCCTCGGAACAGCTTGATCCCGAGGCTCAGCGCCAATTGTTCTGCAGCCTGCCCCCCACATCAGAAAAAGGGCAACAAAGGGGTTGTATGTTGTGGGGCACCCGGATAACATGCAACCTAGAGGTTGCTTAACATGAGCGATCGAATTGAAAAACGGATTGAATTGAAGGCGCCCATTTCGCGGGTGTGGCGGGCTTTGACGGACTACCGCGAATTCGGCGAGTGGTTTCGAGTGAAATTGGAAGGGCCATTTGTGGCGGAGCAGATCGCGCGTGGCAAGATCACCCATCCCGGTTACGAACATGTGGTGTGGCAGGCCGTGGTACAGAAAATAGAACCGGAGCGGCTGTTCTCCTTCACGTGGCACCCATACGGTATCGATCCCAAGAGAGATTATTCGACCGAGACACCTACGCTCGTCGAGTTCAGACTCGAGGAGACCAAGAACGGCACTCTGCTCGTGCTCACAGAGTCAGGGTTCGACAAAATTCCCAGCGACCGGCGGGCGGAAGCATTTCGTATGAATGATGGCGGCTGGACACAACAGATCAAGAATATCGAAGACTATGTCGCGCGGGCGTCGTAGCGCAGCGGCCTCCAAGCGGCAGGCGCACGCGGTTGTGTTTGCGGCTTTGGGCGACGAAACGCGTTTGTCACTCGTGGCGAAGCTTTCGGGCGGGCAGCCGCGTTCCATCGCTCAACTGACGGAAGGCTCCAAGCTCACTCGGCAAGCGATTACGAAGCATCTTCGAATGCTGGAGAGTGTTGCACTCGTGCGCAGCGTGCGGTCGGGTCGTGAGAACTTGTTCGAATTCGATCCGCGACCGATTGAGGACGCCAGGAAATATCTCGACCTTGTGTCCGAGCAATGGGATCAAGCGCTCGCGAGGCTCAAGTCGTTCGTCGGGGGCTAACCGGCTGAAGTCGGAAAATATTCATTAACTGATTTTGGAATCAGAAAGGTTGCGAGTTTGAAGGTTCTTTATCGTGCCCACCAAATCGACGGCGATTCGAGCTTTATCGATGCATCCATCCGCACCGGACGCAAGGGCACTCCGTAAAAATTGCCCGGCATCGTGATGGCTCATGATTAAAATCTTGACGTGAGGAATTTCCTGCCGGATTCGCCGCGCGGTGTCGAGTCCGCTTCCACCGGGCATGCTGATATCCAGGAGAATCAAATCGGGCCTCAGTTCGCGCGCTTTCTCGAACGCTTGCGGGGCGTCTGTGGCCTCCCCGCAAATCTCCCAGCCTGCCTCGTGGGAAAGAAGGCCGCCTATACCGCGTCGAACCAGGTGATGGTCATCTGCAATGAGAATTCGCAATGAGAATTCGCATCCTGTGCGTCAATTAACGACGGCGAAATAGTTCACCGGAGTAGTTAACGGTCATTACCTGCCTGACGCGGTCTGAATTTTCGTTTCTTCGATTGCCACGTCATTCCTTGCCTGCGCGGGAATCGTCACTCGGAACGAGGTCCCGAGGCCGCTCGATTCGATGGTCATCTCGCCTTTGAATTGGCGCACGCGTTCGCGCATGCCCCGAATTCCAACCCCGGCGCCTCGCGATTGAATTTCTGCGAGCTTTTCGCGCGAGATTCCCTTGCCCTCATCTCGAACTTCGAGAAGGATCTGTTCCGATGTCCGGGAAATTTCGATCAAGGCCCGCTTGCTGCCGGAATGACGATGAATATTCGTCAGGCACTCCTGCACCAGCCGGAAGACGGCGAGTTCCATTTCGCGGGGAAGTCTTCCAAACCTTTCGGAAATATTAAACGTGATGTCGAGGCCGCTGCGTTCGATTAAGCCGCGAATATACCAGGATATGGCGGCTTGCAATCCTTCTTCATCCAAAAGAGGCGGATGCAGCAGATAAGAGGTTGTCCGAATTTCGCTGGTCAACTGGTGAACCAGCTCTCGCGCTTCTTCTGCCGACTCCGCAATCTCAGGCGCTATTTCTTGCGCGTTACGGACCAGAGTCGACAAATCCATTGCAAGGACCGTAAGCAATTGCCCCGCGCTATCGTGTAATTCGCGAGCGATATGGCGCCTTTCTTCATCCTGTATCTGCATCATTCGATGCGATAGGTCCCTGAGTTGCTCCGATTGCTTCAGCACTTCTGCATTTCGCTGCACCAGCTGTTCCGTCCTGATTCGAACTTGCGTCTCCAGCGTATCGGTCAGCGTGCGGAGCCGATTCTCGCTTTCACGCAATGCTTTCTCGCTTTGTTTCTGTTGGGTGATGTCATTGTTCGTTTCGAGAACGCATTTCCGATTTCCGCGGTCGTCCCGATTGAGCACCCAGCGGCTCATAACTACGATTTCGTTGCCGTCCTTGCGTCTGTGAATGAGTTCGCCGGTCCAACGGCTGTCGCTATGAAGTTGTTCGGTAATGCGATGCAGCGGCTCGGGGAATTCGGTATGCAACAACTCGTGGCTCATGCGACCCAGTGCTTCCTCGCGGCTGTAGCCATAAAGCTCGGACGCGCTTTTGTTCCAATACGTAACACGGTCAGCCCCGTCCCGAACAAGGATTGCGTCGTTGCTCAAATCGAGCAGCAGCGCTCGTTCCGCCAACGCTTGCTCGACCTGCCTTCGCTCCGTAATGTCCCGTGCCACCTTCGAAGCGCCAACCACACAGCCTGCGGCATCCTTTACCGGCGAAATTGTTAAGGAAATATCCAAGAGAGTACGGTCCTTTCGGACCCGGACCGTCTCGAAATGGTCAACTCGCTCACCGCGCTTGAGTCGGGCAAGAATGTCCCTCTCTTCATCCCGGCGGTCGGGAGGGATAATGAGAGTGATGTGCTGGCCGATGGCTTCTTCTGCTGTGTAGCCGAATATTCGCTCCGCTCCTCTGTTCCAGCTGGTAATGACGCCGTCGAGGTTCTTGCTGATAATTGCGTCGTCGGAGGAATCTACAATCGCAGCCAGCAGATTCGTGGCGTGCTCGGCCCGGTTGCGAACTGTAATATCTCGCGAAATACCCAATTGGACGACTCGCCCATTGGGCTGACGAAGCGGCACGGCATACGTTTCCATTTGCCGGCGCTTGCCCAACAAGCCTGAGATTTCAAACTCAAGAGAACCCTTTTCGCCTCGGCAAATCTTTTCATTAAAGGCACGGAATCTGTCTCGATCCTCCGGCGCGATTAAATCGTACACATTCTTTCCGACCACCGTCTGGGCGGAGTCCGCACCAACCATCGCCACACCAGCTGCGTTCATATGAAGCAAAGTACCGTCGGAACCGACCAGCTTCACGCATTCTGGTGTTGTCTCGACAATGGCGCGAAAACGCTCCTCGCTCTGGCGCAAATCGTCCTCAGCGCGCTGACGCTCAAGCGCGAACGCCAGTTGGCGGGCAATGGTGAGGCTAAGTTCAACATCACTTTCTGGAAAAACATGCGGCGCATTGAAATAGGCCATGAATTTCCCGATCAGGTTTCCGTCCGAAACGAGCGGGACAAATGCCAGCGCGCCGATTCCTTCCGCCTTAACGGTCGCTTTGAGAGCAGGTTCGAGATCTGCGGTCTCGATGTCGCTGATGGTAATCGGCTGAGGATTTTGCTCGTCTCGCCGCCAGGGCGAATGTCCGTCCGTGGCTGCGCGGTAAGCGGCGGACAATCCGCACCAGCTGACAAACCGAATCTTGTCTTGCTCGTCAAACCGCAAAATAGACGCGCGATCACACTGCAACGCGCCCAAGATCGCTTCAATCGCGGCGCTGAAGATCTCATCGGCCGAAGTTGCCCGGTGCAGATGATCGGCGAGATGAAAAAGCGCCTTCTGGTGACGGGCCGCATCGGCGAGCGCGAATTCTGCGCGCTTGCGTTGGGTAACGTCTTCAACGACACAGACGAGATAATCGAGCCGGCTATCGGAATCGCGGACCGCGCTGACGGTCTGGTTGACCCACACCGTAGACCCGTCCTTGCAAATCAGGCGTTTTTCGATGGAATACTGGTCGAGTCTGCCTGCGGCGACCTTCGCCGACTGGGTAAGATCGCCTGCCAGGTCCGCGAGATGGGTGATCTCCTTCATCGTGAACTTCCGCAGGTCTTCTTGTGTATAGCCCACGATCTCGCAGAGTTTTTGATTCACGCGAAGCCAATGTCCCTCTTTTGAGATATGAGCGACGCCGACGGCCGCTTGCTCGAAGGTCAAGCGGAAACGCTCTTCGCTTCCTCGCAAAGCCCTCTCAAAAGCTTGGCTGCGCTGAAGAATTTCTTGCATGTCAACATTGGCTGTTGCGGCGCCGGATACGGAAGGGTCAAAAACTAGTTGTCCCCTTCGCAACTTGTCGATGCCGTCGAGCAAATCTTCGGAAATGGCCGTCTTCACGACGTATCCTCGCGCGCCGGCATTTAAAGCTTGCCGCATCATTTCCGGGGAATTGTGCTGACTAAGAATGAGAATGTCGATTTCGGGAAAAATGCGGCGGATTTCGCGCGTTGCTTCCAATCCGTTGAGTGTCGGCATGCTGATGTCCATGACGATGAGGTCAGGACTCAGAAGCCTGGCTTGTTCGATGGCATCCTGACCATCTATCGCTTCCCCGCAGACATCTATGTCGGGCCGCGTGCGTAAGACCGACCGAACGCCTCTGCGCACCAGCTCATGATCGTCTGCGATGAGAATTCTCAACTGTAGCAGTCTCCAATGCGGCGTTCAGCGTTTTTTGAGGTGGCTGGCGGATTCACGTCCAATAGGGAAATAGTCGCCTTAATTGCGAAATTGTCATATACACGGAAAACTGTACACGTCGGGGTTATGGCACGATGCAAACGGCCGGTGTCGACAGAAGCGAGTACGTGGTGCGCAGATTGCTATTTTGGTAGGCGAGCGCACGGTTTCGGTTTCTAAAGATGGCATGCAAGGACTCGTTAGAGTGGAAGCGAACGCGAAACCTAAGTAGAATGAATTTTCCGCATGTCGGGGCGTAGCGCAGCCTGGTAGCGCGCCTGCCTTGGGCGC
>Ga0185299_10001401_pt1 | contig 47146 bp, 34 predicted proteins | sample PaiPotPPA55metaG_FD_128002 | JGI IMG/M metagenome (GOLD analysis project Ga0185299, IMG submission 128002) | Iron sulfur acid spring bacterial and archeal communities from Banff, Canada, to study Microbial Dark Matter (Phase II) - Paint Pots PPA... ... | reverse complement strand
GGACGTGGTCAAACCTGAATCGCAGGCGACTCTGGCCGAAGTCGCAAAACTTTTGAAGGGCGAACCCTCCTTGCGTGTGCACGTGGTGGGGCACACAGATAATCAGGGAAAGCCAGAATACAACCTCAATTTAAGCCTGCGGCGTGCCACTAGCATCATAGGAGAACTCACTAGCAAGTACGGTATAACTGCAAACCGTCTGGATGCATTCGGCTGTGGAGTCTATGCGCCGGTCTCATCCAATGACGCAGAAGAGGGACGCGCTAAGAACCGCCGGGTCGAATTGGTACAGTGGTAGTGAAACTCGCTAATCAGACTCCGGCCGGTTGAGCGTTTATTGCGAGTCCGAAGAACCTTTTACCCTCGGATTCTTTGCGCCGGTTCACCACTATCCGTGGGATTCTTGGCGGAAACCGTACGACCACGAGCCAACACCTTGGTTTAATGACATGGAGGACGGATGATCGTTCTTACAGAGAAGGGGAAGTCGAGTTCATCCGAAGGATGACCGCTCGACAGGGAGCAAAGGTCCAGTGAGCGGCGGAGTTTAAAATCCCCGCAGCACGCGATAGGAATGTATGCGTGTTCTCTAGCTCCGAAGGTGTTACAGCAATTCTCCTTTACGAAGACAGGGATCGTTTCGGCGCTCGACGCACGAGGAGTGCATGGGAAAGCAAATTGCTGGGGTCATCCTGATGTGCTGCACGCTTGCAGTGCACTCTGCTTACGCGGCCCCGTCGGGCCCGACCGGACGAGCAAGATCATCGGTTCAGAAAATCATCATCGACACCGACATCGGTGGCGACATCGATGACGCGTTCGCTGTTGCCCTAGCGCTACAGAGTCCGGAATTCGAGATTTTAGGAATTACGACGGCGTGGGGAGATACCACCCTTCGCGCCCGGCTTCTCAGCCGTCTTCTCAAAGAGACGGGCCACGCCGATATTCCTGTGGCCGTCGGGGTTGTCAAGCATCCCCCGGGACGACGGGACACGTTGACGCAGGCTCGTTATGCGGAGGCGGCTCCCGCAGGGCAAATCTATCCCAACGCCGTGGATTTCATTCTCGAAGAGATTCGGCACAACCCGGGCGAGATCACGCTGATCGTCATCGGGCCGGAGACGAACATCGCTGCGGCGATCGATCGGGATGCTACGACATTCGGCAACCTCAAGCGCGTGGTCATTATGGGTGGGTCCGTGGATCGAGGCTACGATACCGACAAGGGTGTGAACTCCGAACCGAGCGCGGAATACAACATTGCTGTGGACCCGCCGGCAGCGCAAAAGCTTTTTACTTCCGGCGTGCCACTGTACGTCATGCCACTCGACTCCACACAAATCAAGCTCCAGCTCACCAGGAGGTCGGAGCTCGTTTCCGCCGGCACGCCTGTGACGGATCAAATTACACTGCTGTATTGTCAATGGTCCCCAGGATGCAATGGAACCCCAACTCTATTCGATCCCGTTGCGGTGGCGTACGCTGTCCACCCTGATCTCTGTCCAACGAAAGCGATGCGACTTCGCGTAGATGACAAAGGATATACACGGGTGGAATCCGGTGAACCGAATGTACAGGTTTGCCTCAGCTCCGATTCGGAACGTTTTGTTGATTTTCTGATGCCTCGGCTGTTGGGTGCTCCTGTTGGAAAACCGAAACAATGACGGCACAAGAGACGGTGAACAGGTAAAAATGAATGGTCCAACCGAAGAACCCGCGCTCCTCCACAGCGCGTCAGGAGAGCTGTTGCCCTCTTGACAAAGACTTATCAAGTCCGATGTAGCTACCGATCTGCTTGCCACAAGGGAACCGCTCCGGAGTTCCGATGACGCGGCGTAACAGCGCTAATGCGCAGCCAGCGCCGCGATTTCTGACGCCGAAAGCGCGCGATTGTAGATTCGCACGTCGTCCAAGCTGCCCGTAAGGAGGTTGCCATAATACGGGTGCGTTGATGCGATCTGTAAGTTCACTCCGCTAGTGTGCGCGACTGCATTCAGCGCAGGCGCAGAGCTCAGCGCACCGTCGATGTAGAAGCTGACGCCACGCCCGAGCGCGATCACCACCGCTACATGGTGCCAGTTCCCATCGTTGATGGCCTTGCCGGTATCGGTCAGCGTTGTTGCGTAGCCGCCGGCCCAGTTGTTTCCGCCAATCCGTATATCGACGTGGCCAGCCGCTGTGCTTCGCAAGGCATAGCCGAACTCCATGGCTGCAGCGCTGTAACGCGATAGCAGCGCTTCGGTTCGGCTGGTATTTTGCGTTCTGACCCAAAGCGCCAACGAGAGGTCGTTGGTGAGATCCGTGAGCGCGTCGCTTGGAAACTGGATATAGCTGGTGCGTCCGTCGAAGCTCAATGCCTGGTTGAACGCCCCGGTTACCGACGTGGCTCCGCCCAATAAGCTGCCCTTGAGGTTGTTGCCTGAGGAATCCAATACTTGACCACCAGTCACACTGGCCGAATCTAGGGTCCAATACCCGGTCGGGCCGCTGGCGCTTGGCGGAGGTGGCGCTGCGGTAATGGACAGGGAGACGTTAACGGTCTGTGTCGAGGGCGTAGCTCCGGGCGCCGACAGGGTCACTGCTCCGGAGTAAGCTCCAACCGCAAGACCACTAATTGTCGTGCCCACCGAAACAGTTTGAGCGCCTGTCCCCGATGTAGGAGAAAACGTGATCCACGGCTGATTTGCGCTTGCCGTCCAGGTGAGCGTGCCGCCACCCGAATTGGAGACAGTCGCGGATTGGGCCGCGGGATTGCCTCCTCCAGCTGTCCCTGTGAAGGACAGGCTCGAGGGAGTTACCGAAAGCGCTGGCGGCGTTGGCGGAGGCGGCGCTGCAGTAATGGACAGGGAGACGTTGACGGTCTGTGTCGAGGGCGTAGCTCCAGGCGCCGACAGAGTCACTGCTCCGGAGTAAGTTCCAACCGCAAGACCACTAATTGTCGTGCCCACCGAAACAGTTTGAGCGCCTGTCCCCGATGCAGGAGAAAACGTGATCCACGGCTGATTTGCGCTTGCCGTCCAGGTGAGCGTGCCGCCACCCGAATTGGAGACAGTCGCGGATTGGGCCGCGGGTTTGCTTCCTCCAGCTGTCCCTGTGAAGGAGAGGCTCGAGGGAGTTACCGAAAGCGCTGGCGGCGTTGGCGCTGCAGCAATGGACAGGGAGACGTTAACGGTCTGTGTCGAGGGCGTAGCTCCAGGCGCCGACAGAGTCACTGCTCCGGAGTAAGTTCCAACCGCAAGACCACTAATTGTCGTGCCCACCGAAACAGTTTGAGCACCTGTCCCCGATGCAGGAGAAAACGTGATCCACGGCTGATTTGCGCTTGCCGTCCAGGTGAGCGTGCCGCCACCCGAATTGGAGACAGTCGCGGATTGGGCCGCGGGATTGCCTCCTCCAGCTGTCCCTGTGAAGGAGAGGCTCGAGGGAGTTACCGAAAGCGCTGGCGGCGTTGGTGGAGGCGGCCCACCCCCACCGGATCCGATCGTATCCCTATTTCCGGTAAAGCCTGGACCACCCGCCGCGACGTATCCATTGCTGACACCTCCCATGTCCTGGGCCACCCAGAAGGAGTACAGCTGTCCGTTTGTTAAGTAAAAGCGAAATTGGGCAGGTTTTCCCACCACTGTCGATAGATCCGCCACACCGTTCCACGTGATCTGTTGCAGGGTCTTATTGACGCTGACAGGCACGGAATTCTGCTTCGTAAAAGGTGCAATCACGGCACCGCTGGAGTCGAGCACCTCAACCTGCAAACTCCCACCCGGATTGTTGACATTCACGAACAGATATTTACCAGAAAACGCAACAGGGCGTGTGGTGAGCACGCCCTCAGTGGCACCGGCATCCATCGAATAGAAGCCATCCCGTCGCAGGGTCGCCAGTCCGGTTGACGCGACTCCCATCGCAGGTTTTGGCTGATCGCGGCCGCTGAAGTAAAACCACAGTTCGTCACCCACCACAAGAAAGCCGCCCCCCGCGGACTGCGTGTTATAGCCGTTCCACGTACCCGCGGTGTTGGAAGCGGGAATAAACGCGTTGCCGCCACCTCCGCGCGTCGGGCGCACCCAGTTGAACCCATCACGGCTGAATCCTACGCCGAGCTCCACTAGATTAGGTCCAGGACCGTAGGAAGGGCTGTAGCTAGGGCCGGGATTGTACCAACTGAACAGACCAACTAGGATGCTCTCGTAGGCGACAGCATCCAGATTGTACAGCTCCGGCAATGCGCCGCCGGGACCGGCATACGGCGGATCGTTGACGTCAGGACCGGTCCAGAATGAATTCAGCGGGTTGAGCGGAGTCCAATTGATGAGGTCCAGACTCTCCGAATAGTAACGCACCCGGCTATAGTGATTTGGCGCCGAACCAATGGCTGGCAAAGTCGTGCTGCTCCGTACGCTGTCCACCCATACCTTCCGGAATGGATTCCAGAAGACGGTCGATCGATCCGAGACCGAATTGATCGTTTGCGGCTGCGGCGCACTCCAGTGGATTCCGTCCGGCGACAAGTAAACGTCCGTGATTGGCGGGTAACGCAACACGAATGCTTTGAACTTGCGCGCACTATTTGGATCATCTAGATCCATCCACACCGTGTCCGAATCGCGGCCGCCACCATCTTGTATGACGGTGTTTGTGCTCGGGATCACGATGTTCAGCAAAGGCTTCGTCCAGTTCTTTCCGTCGGTGGAGTAGGCATACGAGATCATGTTTCCGTAACTCCCGAAGTACCACATCTTGAACAAGTGATCAGCGGGGTCGTACCAGACTCCATCACTGTAAGGGAATGCCCATCCTTTTAAGTCGGGTCCGCCGGGGGAAAGCACCGGATTATTTCCGTACATCACTGGCCGATGAGCAGAGCGGGTCAGGGAGGTTTGCTGAATCAAGAAATCATCCACGAACAGCTGGCGTCCGAGATCAATCGGAATCACCGACGGCGGCGAGCTAACATATGAGGGAATTTGGTACGCCTGACTGGGACCTTGCTGTGGGGGCCAAGCCGACGGCAGAGTAATTCCGTTGTACAGGGTGGTTTGGGCGAGCGTTAGGTGAGTCGGGAACAGAACGAGGTAGAAGATCAAGCAGCAGCAGGCAACCCTTAAGAGATACGATAGCCGTTTAGCGGGATCGCAAGCGCAATGATTTTTTTGTACGCAGAGTCGACTCTGACTCATGAATTATCACACTTACCCTTACCTTTAATTGAGCGCATAAAAAGGGGGCGAGGGGCAGGCGGAATAATCCCGCGTATCATAACTCACCAAGGATTGTGCGGAGAGAATTTGTTCGAGATCTTTCTGGCCGCCCGTTGTGAATATTCAATGCTGCAGTGGTGAGCGGCCGTCAAGACAAACGACCGGGGCGGACTTGGCTTTGGTCTGGGGTGTGGGCCAGCAAGGTGGCCAGCCCGACGACGCAGGTGGGGTGACGCAGCTTGGGCGCGATCTCGGCAAGCGGTACCAGTACGAAGCGCCGCGGGTGCATCCGAGGACGTCCGATTTGCAGCTCGGGCACGCGACACGCCTGCGTCAATGCCGGCAATGTTGCCGAACTCTTTGTCGCCCTCGCCGAAGTCGTAGCCGAAAGCCATACCGTTCTTGGACTGCAACACGAATTTCAGGGTGAGAGCGTTGGAACTGCGCTTGAGTTCCTGAATTGTGAGGGTTAGCCCAGGCAATTCACCTTGCGTCGAGGGCAGCGCATTGGAGCTCGGAGTAGGCGCCGGCTGCGGCGCGGGCTGCGCCTGTGGTGGGGGTACGGCAGCCTCCTCCTTCTTGCTACAACCAGCAAGCACCGCAATCGACGCTAGCAGTAAGAGTGTCGTGAAAACACGCACTATTCTAACTCTCAGCTCGTCAAATCTCCCTTCGCGTTGGTTCTACTTGGCGCCTCCACCACGTTGTGCCCTTCGGGCCGACCAACGTGCCTTGCGACTGCGGGGGTAAAGCCTGGAGATGCTGCTGCTGAATTCGGTATTTGATTTTGCTCTGTGTTCATAGCAGCTCCTTTTCAGATATCAGAAACTCGAGCGGACCGTCTGGGACCGCATCGAGCGACGACCGCTGCCGTTCCATGGAGTTCGAACCCATTGCTCGTGACTCCGCCCCAGCGCACACTCGCCCACATCCCGACCACCGCGACTACGGCGCCCGCCACGTCAAGGATCGTCGCGATTGCCCGGTCTCCCATTCCGGCGAGTGTCGCGCCGGCAATCACTGGCGCAGCTTTACTTTGCTTAGTTTGCGCGGCAGACGGTACCTTTGCGGGATTGCTTTGCGCCACAGCCGATACCTTCGGTGGAGAGGTCGCGTGCGAAGCCGGAGAGGCTCTTCCACACTTGCTGCAAGTCACGGATCCGGGCAGGTTGTTGTTTCCGCAGGCAGGACAAAACATGAAAATCTCCAACGAGCGAATCGGATAGCTTCGGGGAGGGTCCAACAATCCAGGGAGAGAAACTGGAGGGGAGCTTATATCGGAAGACGCGGTGGTTGCAATCCCAGTGGCCGCAGCGGTTCCGACCCAAACGCCGGAGGGCAACTCACAGGCCTGCGGCTTGCGCCAGGGAGGCGAAGAGCTGACAAGATTGCCTCTCGCTGCCGGTTGAATCGCCGCCCACTCAAATATTTGCGAAGGCCATCTCTCAGGATTTATCCTTCGGGCTACAGTCAATAAGCGGACGACCCATGTTCGGGGAAAAATTTCCAACGTGAGCGCGAAATTCTCGAATCGCATCGGGTGTCGCACGCCGCAGGTGAGAGCTGCCTGTTCGTGAATAACTGAAAAACGATTCGAGATTCGGCATCTGGCACTATGCTCAACGGCAAAGGTAGCGATACAAACAAGGGTCGCCCTCAGGTAAGGATAGGGCGCGTATCGCGGCCCAATGCAACCCGTCCAATCGAAATTCTCAATCGCGCCGATAGTTTTTCTGAGTGCACACGGATGCCTTCTTGCCTCAGAATTATTGGCTCAAGGCGAAGTCGCTTATAATGAAGATTGACTGATGCTGATCCGGCTAGGTTTTGACATTCAGTTCGAGATCCCTTCTCCAGTTCCGATGATCGCGGTATACCATGTGCATCATTCGCGACGCGCGGACCTTCGAGAGCCCGATGAACCGCGTATCAATCCGACGGTGACCGTGAATGAGTATGAGGATTCGTTCGGAAACGTGTGTGCCCGCTTCGTAGCACCCGCCGGAAAGCTTCAGCTGTACAATTCGACCTTAATCGAAGACTCTGGCGAACCTGACCTCGTAAGTCCACAAGCGTGCCAGCTGCCGGTGGAAGATCTGCCTCCGGAAGTGCTGCGGTTTCTGCTCGCCTCCAGGTATTGCGAAGTTGACCGCTTCCAGGACATTACAGGAAACCTGTTCGGCAACCTGCAACCGGGCTGGCCGCGCGTCCAGGCAGTGTGCGATTGGGTGCAGGCGAACGTTACATTCGGATATCAGTTTGCCAGTCCGACAAAGACGGCTTTGGATCTGTACGAAGATCGGAGGGGTGTCTGCCGCGATTTTCAGCACCTCGCCATCACGTTTTGTCGCTGCTTGAATATCCCTGCGCGGTACTCCACTGGATACCTAGGGGACATCGGGGTTCCTTTTGTTCCGCCGATGGACTTCAGCGCATGGTTCGAGGTGTACCTGCAGGATCGCTGGTGGACATTCGATGCGCGTAACAACAAACCCCGAATTGGACGAGTCTTGATGGCGACGGGGCGCGATGCGGCGGACGTCGCGATAACAACCTCATTCGGGACCAGCTGGCTGACAAGCTTTACAGTCATAGCCGATGAGGTCGTAGCCGGGACGCCGATCGCGCGGTAGTCGTCCAGGGAACTTGGGTCCAGTTCGTGGGGGCAGAGGATAGCGGGAGTAATGAGTTGACGAGACATGCAATCGCCGCACTCGGGGCACCCTGTTAAAAAAGTTTGAAGGAAGCTTAGCGCTCGCTGACTGTTACGAGGTCGTCTTTCTGTTTCGAGAGCTTGCGTCCCGGGTTCGCTCTATTATTTATGGCCATTAACGTCGCGCTCACCCACAAGACGCACTACCGTTACGACCGCCGAGTTTCCCTTGGACCTCAGGTTATTCGGCTGCGGCCAGCGCCGCACTGTCGAACACCCATCCTTTCGTATTCTCTGAAGGTTCATCCCACGAACCATTTCATGAATTGGCAGCAGGACCCACAAAGCAACTACCTTGCGCGAGTGGTGTTCCCTGAGCCGACTACGGAATTTTCCGTGGAAGTCGATCTGGTTGCCGAAATAGGCGCCCTCAATCCATTCGACTTCTTCCTCGAGCCTTACGCTGAACAAAGTCCTTTTTCGTATGACGCTGCAGTGGCGCGCGAACTGCGCCCGTATCTCGAAACCCAACCGGCGGAAACGAGAATCTCTGAATTCCTGGCTCGAGTGCCGCGCCTGAAGACGCGCACAATTGATTTCCTCGTTGACCTCAACAAGCGTGTGAAAGACGAAGTCGGCTACGTGATCCGCATGGAGCCCGGCGTGCAAACATGCGAGCAAACGTTAGGCCTGCGAACCGGTTCATGCCGCGACTCGGCTTGGCTGCTGGTCGAGACCATGCGCCATCTGGGACTCGCTGCACGATTTGTCTCCGGTTATCTGATTCAACTCCAGGAAGATACAAAACCTCTTGAGGGTCCGGCCGGCCCCCTCGCCGATTTCACGGATCTGCATGCGTGGGCCGAGGCATACCTGCCGGGGGCCGGCTGGATCGGATTCGACCCAACGTCCGGGATGCTTGCCGGCGAAGGCCATATTCCGCTTGCCTGCACGCCCGACGCAGGCAGTGCCGCGCCAATTTCCGGCTCAGTCGATCCCTGCGAAACGCAATTTCAACACCAGATGGCGGTTCGGCGGATTTACGAATCGCCTCGCGTCACTAAGCCTTACCTCGAGGGGCAATGGCAAGAAATTGAAGCCCTGGGCCATCGGGTGGACGCCAAATTGCGAGCTGGAGACGTGCGGTTGACCATGGGCGGCGAGCCGACTTTCATTTCTCTTGATAACGCCGACGGCGACGAGTGGACGCGCGATGCGATGGGACCTGCAAAGCGCAAGCTCGCCGTCGCACTGCTGGGAAAGTTGCGCGATCATTTCGCTCCCCAGGCGCTGCTTCACTACGGGCAAGGAAAATGGTATCCCGGCGAGCTGCTCCCGCGTTGGGCGCTGTCCTGTTATTGGCGCAAGGATGGAGTCGCCATCTGGGAGAATCCGCGCTTGATCGCGGAAGACGTTAAGGACTACGGGTACACGAGCGACGACGCGTTGAGGTTTCTCGATGCACTGACCCGTCGTCTGCAAGTGGACGCCTCGGTCGCGATGCCAGCCTACGAGGACACCTTCTACTATCTCTGGAAAGAACGACGCCTCCCGGTGAATGTGGATCCGCTCGATCCAAAACTCGAGGATCCCATCGAACGCGAGCGTGTAGCACGCATTTTCGAAGAAGGCTTGGGTAAATTGATCGGCTACGTGCTTCCGCTGCGGCGCATCACAACGAAACACGCCACGCAGCGCTGGACGAGCCAGCCTTGGTTTCTCCGATCGGAAAATATATTTCTCATCCCCGGTGATTCACCGATCGGATACCGTCTGCCGCTCGGGTCTCTTCCCTGGACCAAGCCGGAAGATGTTCTTTATTCCTTCGAGCCTGATCCGTTTGCCCAGCGCGACGTGCTTCCCAAAGGGCCTGCACGCAAGCCAGAGCTTTTCCTCGCGCCGCCCGTGACCGACGACCGGCACCCGGGCGCGGAACGCGCTAAGCCTCCGGAAGAAGGTGAGTCTGCGCCGTGGGTGGCACGTCCCGCGCTGTGCATACAGCCGCGCGACGGCAAGCTGTTCATCTTCATGCCACCGGTAGAGTATGTTCCCGACTATTTGGATCTCATGGCTGCCATCGAAGATACAGCTGCGCATCTCAACATGCCGGTGATCCTGGAAGGCTACGGACTGCCTTTCGATCCGAGAATCCAGGTGCTCCAGGTGACACCGGATCCGGGCGTGATCGAAGTAAACATCCACCCGGCTGAATCCTGGGATGCGCTGGTGCGCACCACCGAGGCAGTCTACTCTCTTGCGCGCGAGACCCGCCTGGGCGCAGAGAAATTCATGCTGGACGGGCAGCACTCCGGCACCGGTGGGGGCAACCACATCGTAATCGGCGGCCCTACTCCAGAGGACAGCCCGTTTTTACGCCGCCCCGATCTATTACGAAGCTTGGTAGGCTACTGGCACAACCATCCTTCGCTGTCGTACCTGTTCTCCGGTATGTTTATCGGACCTACCAGCCAGCATCCCCGTGTCGATGAAGCGCGCACCGATGCCATCTACGAACTGGAAATTGCATTCGACCAGATTCCGGACAAGGGTTCTCACGACGATTTGCCCTGGCGGGTCGATCGCGTTTTCCGACACCTTCTAACCGACCTGTCCGGCAATACGCACCGCGCAGAGTTCTGCATCGACAAGCTCTATTCACCCGACGCTTCCCAATCGCGGCGGGGTCTGGTGGAATTGCGGGCATTCGAAATGGCTCCGCACGCACGCATGAGTCTTACGCAACAACTCCTCGTGCGCGCGCTGATCGCACATTTCTGGCAAACTCCGTATCGTCGCAAACTTGTGTGGTGGGGAACGTCACTGCAGGACCGCTTTATGCTCCCTCACTTCGTTCAACTCGACTGGGAAGACGTGATGGAGGACCTGCGCGAAGGCGGCTTCGCATTTCAGAAGGAATGGTTCGCGCCGCACTTCGAGTTCCGATTTCCTATGATTGGTTCGGTGACTAGGCGCGGCATACGGCTGGAATTGCGGCACGCTTTGGAGTCGTGGCACGTGTTGGGAGAAGAAGCATCCGGCGGTCAAACGGTACGAAACGTAGACTCGTCCGTCGAGCGATTGCAGGTGAAGGTGTCGGGAATGATCGATTCGCGTTTCACCGTTTTGTGCAATGGCCGTGCGGTGCCGCTGCACTCCACGGGCGAAGAGGGCGAATTCGTTGCTGGCGTGCGATACCGTGCATGGCAGCCGGCATCGTGCCTGCATCCGAACATCCCGGTGCACACGCCTCTGGTGTTTGATATCGTGGACAGATGGTCGGGACGTTCGATCGGGGGTTGCACGTACCACGTTGTCCATCCTGGCGGGCTCGCTTACTCCCAGTTTCCCGTTAACGCGTTGGAGGCGGAGAGCCGGCGTCTCGCCCGCTTTAGCGATATTGGGCATACACCGGGAATCATGGCCATCCCACCCCGAGAGCCCAACCTCGCGTTCCCGTTGACACTGGATTTGCGGCGGACGCCATGAGGTCTGCTCGCGAAGTCCGGCAAGTCCTTTCATACGAGCTCGAATGAAAATTTCCGCAGGCACTACGAAAGAACCCCTCCTGAGCACCGGCTATCCCCAGACCGCCGGTGTTTACGACGAGATGTCCGTCGCGCCCGGAGTTCTTCGTCCCCACTGGGACACATTCATCCATTCGCTGTCGGCTTTGGGCGACCAGGAACTCGGCCGTCGCTGGCACAGGGCCAGGCAGCGGATTCGGGAAAATGGCGTCAGCTACAACGTCTATGGCGATCCGTTGGGAATGGATCGTCCGTGGAACCTCGATTCCATCCCCCTGATGATCCCGCCCTCAGAATGGAGTCAACTGGAAGCGGGTTTGATCCAGCGCGCCCGGCTGTTGAACGCAATCCTGGCCGATCTGTACGGCCCCCAACAGTTGCTTCGCAGTGGTCAACTGCCGCCGGCTCTGGTATTTGCGAACCCCGGCTTCTGGCGGCCGTGTCATGGGGTGCGCGTTTCGGGTGACATCTACCTGCATTTGCTGGCGGTGGACCTGGCGCGTGGCCCGGATGGCGAATGGTGGGTAATTTCCGACCGCACCCAGGCACCCTCCGGCGCGGGTTATTCGCTCGAGAACCGCATTGTTATGGCGGAGACCTTTCCGGACTTGTTCCGCGAGTTCCAAGTCAAGCGGCTCGCGTCCTTTTTCCGTTCCTTTCGTGACAACCTGCTCCGCCTTTCTCCTGAGGAACGCAACAATCCGCGCGTTGTGCTCCTGACCCCCGGACCGTACAACGAGACCTACTTCGAGCATTCCTACCTCGCGCGCTATCTCGGATTCAGGCTGGTTCAGGGCGGCGACCTTACCGTCCGCGATAGCCGCGTCTTCTTGAAGACGCTCGAAGGCCTCAAGCAAGTGGATGTAATTTTGCGGCGCGTCGATGACAGCTTCTGCGATCCAATCGAATTGCGTTCCAACTCCTATCTCGGTGTGGCCGGGCTTGTCGAAGCGGTGCGCGCTGGCAACGTCGCCGTGGCGAATGCGCTGGGAAGCGGTTTGATTGAAACGTCAGCCTTCATGCCATTTTTCCCGGGCCTTAGCCGGCGCATGCTGGGGGAGGACCTGAAACTGCCGACGGCCGCAACGTGGTGGTGCGGACAACCCAAGGCTCTCCAGTACGTTCTCGATAATCTGGATTTCCTGGTGATCAAACCCGCGTTTCCCTCGAAAGGCATGGAGCCTGTTTTTGGGGGCAAGCTTGCCCCGGAAGAACGCTCACGACTCACTGCGCGCATCCGAGAAACCCCCCACGAATTCGCCGGGCAAGAGTTGCTGAATCTGTCCACCGTACCCGTCTATTCCGAAGAAAATGGGCTGACTCCGCGCCGCGTTGTTCTGCGTGTGTACCTGGCGGCAGAAGGTGGCTCATGGAGTGTAATCCCCGGTGGACTCGCCCGCGTTTCGCCATCCATCGACACGCCGGTCGTCTCTATGCAACGCGGCGGCGGTAGCAAGGACACTTGGGTCCTTTCGCAAGGGCCGGTGGACACCTTCAGTCTGCAGCCGCCCCGGAATGTGCCGTTGAATTTGAGTCGCGGTGTGGTCAGCGATCTTCCGAGCCGCGCCGCCGACCACGTTTTCTGGCTCGGCCGCTACGCCGAGCGCGGTGAGCATCTGGCCCGCATGCTTCGCTGCATTTTGATCCGGCTTACCGGCCAGGTTGGTGCCGCCGACGGTTCGGAATGGGAATCGCTGCTGAAGATGCACGATTGCCTGGAGTCTCCCCACGCCCGCCTCTCGAAGGACGAACCCCAAGCGCATACCGACCCGCTGCGTGATTTCGAGCAGGAGATTCTCTCCCGCATTTTCGAAGAACAACGTGGCGACAGTCTGACCGAAACTTTGAATCGCGCCGGGCGCTCGGCCGCTCAGGTTCGCGACCGCCTTCCCAGCGATTTGCTCCGCGTCGTAAGCCAGTTCGGCTCTTTAACCCGCCGCGCCGATGGTTCCGCTTGGGGCTACGTCTCGGTTGTTGATGCATTAGCTGTCCTGAATGCTTGTATCGGCATGCTCGCCGCCCTCCGCGGAATTGAGGTGGAAAATATGACACGCGGCCCGGGTTGGCATTTCCTCAGCATCGGAAGGCGTCTTGAGCGCTCTCTCCATTTGGTCAAATTGTTCCGCACCGTCATCGTGCCGTTGAACCCGCAGATCTGGCCCGCGCTCGAGATGGTCCTCGAAGTGGCTGACAGTTCGGTAACCTACCGTTCGCGCTATTTCACCATTCTGCAGCCCGCGCCAGTCCTCGATCTGCTGATGAACGAAGAAGTCAATCCGCGGTCGCTCGCCTTCCAGGCCAAAGACCTCTCCGAGCATTGCCGCAGTTTGTCCAGCATGCCCTCCGGGGCTGGGTGGCCGATCAACAAACAGAAACGTGTGGAGGAGGCGGCATCCGACTTGTTCCTCGCGGATGTCCACATGCTTTGCGAGACGGGCGCAGCTGGTTCTCGCGAGAAACTCGATGAACTTCTGGCCGGCTTGGACGAGGCGTTGCCTGCTTTATCGAACGCCATCACCCATACTTATTTCAGTCACGCGCAGCTGGAGCGAACCACGTGATCTATCGCGTGCGGCACGTCACCACGTATGCCTACGAGGATCCGGTTTCAGTGTCGCATCACTTGCTGCGCCTGACTCCGCGCAATCTTCCTGGACAGGTTTGCCGCGAAACGCAGATATCCATATTGCCGGAGCCCCCGGTCGCGACCACGGACAGCGATTATTTCGGCAATATTCAGACGTTCTTCACGCTACAGGAACCTCACGACAGCCTGATCGTTGAGGCCACCAGCGAATTGGAAGTACACGCCGCCAAACCGCCCGATCTTTCCGCATCTCCTCCTTGGGAGACCGTTGTCGAATCGTTGGTCACCGACCATACCGAGGAGGGTCTGGACGCGTACCAGTTTGTCTTCGATTCTCAACGCGTGGCGGCGAGTCGGGAACTTGCCAACTACGCGCGCTCTGCGTTTCCCACAGGACGTCCGTTGCTGCAGGCAGTGCTCGAACTCATGCGAAAGATACACCGGGATTTCCGCTTCGATGCCAAGGCGACTGAGGTCTCGACCCCAGTCCAGGAATTCTTCCAAAAGCGCAGGGGCGTGTGTCAGGACTTCGCTCATCTTCAGATAGCGTGCTTGCGATCCCTGAGTCTGCCTGCCCGTTATATAAGCGGCTACCTGCGAACGCAGCCACCACCTGGCCAGCCGCGTTTAGTCGGCGCGGATGCGTCACATGCTTGGTGCTCGGCTTGGAGCCCAGGCGCCGGGTGGGTGGATTTTGATCCAACGAACAATTGCGTGCCCACGGATGGTCACATCACGGTGGCATGGGGGCGTGATTATAGCGACGTCAGCCCCATCCATGGCGTTCTCCTGGGCGGCGCCAAACATACACTGGACGCCGGAGTCGATGTGATGCCGATTCAATAGGGTTCGTTGGAGGCAAGGAGTGACAGAAGAATTGGTACTAAAGAAAATCTTCGCGTCAGTTCGCTCCAAGAGAGGCCCAGGCTAGATTGCACTTGGCGACCGTCTGAATGTGTGTGCGAAAGGCTCAGGTTATTTCCCTCATCCACACTGACTTTGCAAGACTCGGCGAAAAAGATTGGTCAGAAAGAACCTCGCTACGGTGAATCACGCACCGCACACGTGACGACGAACCTAGAATGGCCGGCGGTAATGTCGGAGATTTTCTGTGAAGGAATTGCAGTCCTTTGCTGATAACGAGCATCGAATCTACGAATACAGCCAAGTGCTCACATGGTTAAATGGTTGCTAGTTTGCCCCCGCTGCGATCATAAATTCGCTCACCCCAAGATTGACGAAGCCGCCGTCGACGAGGCGTACCGCGATTCATATGGGACAGACGCCAGACCGAACCTTCCGAACGAAACGCTAACGTGCCGTATTGCCAAATGGAATCCCTTTACAGGCGGTTTCGTCTTATCTGCGAAGACGACCCGGATGAAGTGGATTCCTTACGAAGTGACTAAGGCGTCGTGGTTGCATCCGTGTTCTTCATTTACATCGCCCACACTTCTCGCAAAACGCGCACTTGGCACTTATTTGCCTTCGGAATGACCGTAGTAATAGCCGCCCTGGCCTTCGGACTTTTCATCCTGGTTCAGCACTACTCCCAACAGGTTCTTCTCTCGAAATTCCATCGATCCCTTCTTTGCCGCTTCGTAGTCGGTTTCTCCTGCTCGCACGACGAACAGCACGCCATCGCAGAGGTCCGCCAGACTGCGGGCGTCGTGAACGGGCAAAGCCGGCGGCGAATCTAGAATCACCCGGTCAAATGCAGCCGTGACGCAATCAAGCAGTATCCGCATCCGAGCGCTAAGCAGCAATTCGATGGGGTTGGAAGCTTTCGTTCCGCCCGGAAGGAAGCAAACATTGTTTGCGACGCTGTTTTGGACGATCGCGTATTCGTCCGCCTCTTCGCGTCCGCTGGCCCAGGCGTGAGGATCAAACGGATTTTCGCCAGGAACCCGTGGCGGTGCGACCCGGACGCCGAGATCGCTATTCGAAATCCTGATAGAGAGGTCCTGTAAAAGTAATAGGTCGAAATAGAAGGTAATAAAACGAAACTTGTTCTTGATTTCTGGCCATTGTTCGTGCCAATGTACCGCCAACTTCGGGAGGGGTCGATGCGAAATCCCAACTGTTTGCGGTACGGGGTGGTACTCATTCTTGTGACAGTTCTTAGCTCGAACGTCTTACGTGCCGACGTAACAGGCTCCATTCAGGGCGTGGTTCGCGATCGAACGCAGGCCGCGATTGGCGGCGCCAAGGTTACCGTAATCAACGCGCAAACCAATTTCCGGCAAGAAACCACGTCCGCTGCGGACGGCTCCTACCGGTTCCTTGCACTGCCGGCAGGGACCTACCAGCTCTCGGCTACCAGCGCTGGATTCCGGGAATTCAACGCAACCGATGTCGTGGTCAAGGTAAATGATCAACTACAGATCGACATATTGCTGCAAGTTGGCAGCGTGACGGAGAAAGTCAGCATTGCCGCCAATGCCGTACAAGTACAAACAGAAAGCACGCAACTTGGCGACGTAATCGATTCGAAGAAGATGCTCGCCCTCCCGCTGAACGGGCGCAGCTACATCGACCTTTTGGGCCTGCAGGCGGGTGTTGCGCCCAGCTCCGCCCAAACCATCCAGCAGGACCGTCCGGTATCGGGCATTTTGAATTCGGGCAACATCTCCGTGAATGGCCAGCGCGAAACGGCCAACGCATACTTGGTGAACGGCGGAGACGTCAGCGAGGGACGTAACCTCGGCGCAGGTTTGGTTCCCAACCTGGACTCCATCGAGGAATTCCGCGTGATCACCAACAGCTTTGACGCCGAATATGGAAAATTCAGCGGCGCGGTCGTCAATGCCATCACCAAGTCGGGCACCAACGGCTTTCACGGTGATGCCTTCGAGTTCCTGCGTAACGACAAACTCGATGCTAAGAACTACTTTGTGGCCGCCAAGTCCGAGTTGCGGCGCAATCAGTTCGGTTATGCGGCGGGCGGGCCGTTCTGGAGAACAAGCTTTTCTGGTTCTCGGATTATCAAGGCACCCGGCAGGTGCAGGGTGCGGAAACCGGCCAGGTTACACTGCCCACAGCTGCCGAGCGACAAGGCAACTTCGACCCTACAACGTTGACCGGTACGATCGATGGACCGTACTGGGCGCAAGTGCTTTCGCAGCGTTTGGGTTACACGGTGCTGCAGAAGGAGCCGTATAGTTTTGTCGGCTGCAACAGCACGGATCCAGCGACAGGCTGTGTTTTCCCCAACGGAGTGATTCCGCAGGCGGCCTTCTCAACGCCGGCCACCAAAATCCTCTCGTATATTCCAGCACCGACTCTTCCGGGAGCCGTAAGCAACTATTCGAACAACAGCCAGAGAACCACCGCAAACGACAACAAATTCGGAGAACGGGTGGATTTCAACAATCAAAGGACCGGAAACTGGTCTTGGTACTACCATTTAGATAACTCGAGCGTTCTGAACGCACTTCCTCTACTCCCCAATACCACCGAAGTTCCGGGCTTCCCCTCGGTCACGCCTGCGCGCGCGCAGGAGTTCGTCATGAGCAATACCAAGACTTTCGGAGCCACGGCAGTCAACGAGGCGCGGGTGACCTTCTTCCGCACTGCCCTGCACAAGGACAACCCGGCCGGGAGTTTCGCCAGCCTTTCCTCCCTTGGTTTCGTGACTGGCGCCGGGAGCCTCGGCATTATCCCTTCCACAACTCCCGGATATCCGGAGTATGTGCCTCAGGTTATCTTTAACAACTTCACCATCGGCGTGCCGCCGCTAAATACCTACCAACCCGACAACACCTATGTGGCGAGTGACGTATTTTCGAAGGCGCTGGGCAAACATACGTTAAAGGTTGGAGGTGAATTCCGCTACCTGCAAGTGAACGAACGTAACTATGCGAACCCTAATGGCGGTTTCGTGTTTAGTGGCACCGCGACTGGCGTCGATTTTGCGGACTTCCTCCTCGGCGCGCCTAGAAGCTCCAACGGGTATACCCAAGCTTCTTTGCAGCTGCTGGATTCCCGCACTCGCTACGGCGGCGCGTTTGTACAGGACTCCTGGAAGGTAAAATCCAATCTCACGCTCAACCTCGGCTTGCGCTGGGAAGTGAGCATGCCGTGGTATGACACCCAAGGAAAGATTCAGACCTTCGTTCCAGGGGAACAGTCCACGGTCTTTCCGCTCGCTCCCACAGGCTTGGTATTCCCGGGTGACCCTGGCATCCCCAAGACGCTCGCCCCGACGAGATACAACAACTTCGGCCCGCGATTGGGATTGGCGTACTCACCGGGATTTTCGGACGGAGCGCTGGGCAAAATATTTGGCGGCCCGGGCAAAACCAGCATCCGGGCTGCTTTCGGTATGTACTACACTTCGATCGAGGATCTAAACCTATTCTACGAAGTGGCTGACGCTCCCTTCGGCCTATATTTCTCCACCCCCAGCCCGGTCACGTTTGACCAACCCTTTCTGTCTCGAACCACCGGGCAATCCCTGGGACAGCGGTTTCCCTTCACCGCGCCGATTCCGGGCAGCCCATCGGGCAAGACGCTGGACTTCTCGATTTACGAGCCGTTCACCTTCTTTCCAGGTTACGATATTCACAATAAGCTGCCTTACGCGGAGCACTTCAATCTCTCGATCCAGCGCGAGCTATCCAAATCAACAGTGCTGACGCTGGCTTACGTCGGGACCGAGGGGCACCACCTCATCACCCAGACGGAAGCCAACCCAGGCGACGCGGCTCTGTGCATGCAACTCACCGCGCAAGGGGCTATGGACACGACCGCAGGAGTCGCCGGCTGCCAGCCGAACAATGAGAACGACGTGTTTCAGCTTCCGAGCGGAGCGTTCGTTTACAGCACAAGGCACTCGATCCTCAATCCGAATTTCTGCCCAAACTCGGCTGCGCAGGTGTGCTTTGCCAACAACAACACCTATACACGCATGACTGCCAATTCGATCTACAACGCCGTGCAAATCACCGTCGAGCGCAAAGCCAACGATGTGACGTTCTTGGCGGCGTACACGTTCTCTAAAGCCCTGGACGATTCTTCGGCCTTCAACGACTTGGTGAATTTCCAAAATGCTAAGATAAGCCGCGGACTTTCATCGAGCGACGTAAGAAGCAATTTTGTGGCCAGTTATATTTGGGCCATCCCGTTCGGCCGGGCTTTCGGCGGTGCGCCCAAGCGTTTGACCCAGGGCTGGCAGATGCAGGGGATCACGCGCTTCTCGACAGGCTTTCCCATCCAGATGAACCAAGCCAACGGGGATCCATCGTTGGTTGGCAGTTCGGCCACGGACATGCCAAATATTGTGGGCAACGTCGTGACTTTGAATCCGCGCAAGTCGAATCCCGGTTGCCCTACTACCGACGGTACTGGATGTTACTTCCTACCCGGCGCATTCGCCGTTAACACCAATCTGGGCACTTTTGGCACTGCCAACCGCCGTTTCTTCCACGGCCCCGGATTCAACAACACCGATCTCGGCCTGTCGAAGCGAACCGTAATTAGAGAGAATCTAGCTTTCGATCTCCGTATCGAATTTTTCAACATTTTCAACCACGCCGGGTTCGAAAATCCTACCGGAAACATCAGCAACTCGAACTTCGGAATCGTCACCAATGCGCGCGATCCCCGCATCGGGCAAGTTAGCGCGAAGTTCTACTGGTAAGCTCTGGTCGGTGCCCGGCACCGGCCTCACGCACTGGCGGGCGCGGCTGTATCTAGCCTCGCCCGCAATTTTTCGGCAAGTGCACCGCTCAGGGCCATGACGCGTGGACGGATACTTGATTGACTCTCACGATCACTCTCGCCGGGGAATTGTCCTTCCGCTGATGTTGAGCCTTCTCTTCTCCGCGCCCTTGTCGGCGCAGACCGCCGAGAGTTATCGTCAAGAGGCCCTTCAACTCTCGCGTGCGAAATCGTGGGATCAGGCCGCTTTGAATTACCGCAAGGCCCTGGCCCTCGAACCCAATGACGCAGTCACCCACTACAACCTGGCGCTTACGCTGAAATATGAGGGCGACGCCAGGCAAGCAGCCGAAGAGTTCGAGGCCGCTCTGCAGCTAAGGCCGAAGTGGGCGGACGCGCACTACGGGTTGGGCGCGACCCGCTACGATCTGCACGACCAAGCCGCTGCGCTCAAGGAACTACGGACGGCAATCGAATTCGATCCGGCGAACACTGGAGCGCATAGCCTGCTGGCGCGTATGTATTCGGAGCAGAGCGATTTTCTGGCTGCTGAGGCCGAGTTACGTAAGGCCCTCGCATCCAAGCCCTCGGCCGAGCTGCATTTTGAGTTGGGACTGACCGAAGGACAGCTAGGCAATCTGGATAGCGCCGCTGTAGAGTTTCGTCGCGTGCTGCGCCTTAATCCTCACTTCGCGCCCGCGCACACACTGCTGGGCGTAACGCTTCGCCGCCAGGGCGATCACGCTGGTGCACTCTCCCAATTTCGCAAATCCGTCGAAATCGATCCGAAGGATCCTGAGTCGCAGACTGACCTCGGCATGGAACTCAAGGCCGGCGGCGACACGGCCGGGGCGATTGCCGCGTTCCAGCGCGCGATCGAGCTAAAGCCCGATTTCGAAAGGGCGCACTACAACCTGGGTATTGCGTTGCGTGCTCAAGGCAAGACGGGCGCAGCGCAGAAAGAACTGGACGAGCTAAGTGGGTTGCACGAGTTTCGGTCCCGCCTGGCGCAATCGAAGCTACTCATCCTCCAGGGTGTCGACGCGTTGAAGCAAGAGAGGCTCGACGACGCCCTTAAGTTCTTTCAGGGCGCCGCCGAACAAAGCCCGACACTGCCAACCAGTCACTACTATCTGGGCGTCACTTTGGAGCGCAAAGACGACGCGGCGCGTGCCCGCGCGGCCTTCGAAAAAGCGCTCGAGCTGAAACCCGATTACGCACAGGCCCACTCCAGCCTCGGGCTGCTCTATTGGCGCCAGAACGACCGCACACATGCGCTCGAGGAATTTCGCCAGGCGGTGATGTCCGACCCGGACTTGGCTGAAGCCCACTACAATCTGGGCCTCGCCCTAGCTCAATCAGATCATCTGGACGAAGCCGCCCACGAGCTGAGCGAAGCCATCAGCCTCGACCCTAAATACACCGACGCGCGGATACAACTAGGATTGGTCCTCGCCCAGAACAACGATCCAGCAGGTGCCGCCAATGTGTTTCGGAAAATTGTGCGCAGCAATCCGAGTTTTCCGGAAGGTCACAACAACCTCGGCTTGGCACTGCTGGAGGCGGGTGACGCGCCCACCGCGCAGGCGGAGTTCGTCGAGGCTGTGCGCCTCAGGCCAAGCTATGCAGAGGCGCACTACAACCTTGGATTGGCCCTACACCAGGAAGGAAAGGAACAGGAGGCGCGCGCGGAGTTCGAGAAAGCCTACGAGATTTCGCCGGAGTTGAGAAACGCGCCCCACCCATAAACAATGAAATCCATCAGAAGCCTGCCACTACTGCTTGTGATCCCGGTCGTCGCATTTGCGGTGAACGTATGCGAGGTTACATCTCCGACGGCCGCGCTCACCGTCCCGCATGTGGCAAAAGCACCCGAACTCAACACGGATCCACACTCGGGAACATGGTCGCACGCGGCCTCTGCATGGATCGAGAAAGACTGCACTCAGCAGTTCGACTATCCCAAGTTAAAAACCGAGGTCCGCGCTTTTTGGACCGATTCCGATCTCTACCTCCTCTTCATCTCTCCCTATAGCGAGTTGAATCTTTGGCTGCCCGCGGACAATACCAAAGACCGCCTCAAACTCTGGGATCGCGACGTGGTCGAGTTCTTTCTAGGCGACGATTGGACCAACATCCGGCACTACCGGGAGTTCGAAATTGCGCCGACAGGCGACTGGGTCGATCTGGCCATCGATCTGGATCACGACAGCTACGGCGCCGAGTGGAACTCCGGTTGGCTGCGAAAAGGCCGGATCGATGAAGCGAACCATATCTGGTACGCGGCCGCGCGTGTGCCCTTGAAATCCGTCAGCGAACAGCCGGTGAAGGCCGGCACGAAGTGGCGCGCCAACCTGTATCGCATCGACGGGCTCGGCGAGGATCCGCAGCGTCACTTTATGTGCTGGCAACAGACCTGTGCCCCTAATCGCGATCCCAACCATGTGCCCGAACACTTTGGAACATTGATTTTCGCTCAATAAAAAAACGTATCGGAGAAAAACGCATGCCTGTCGTTCAGGAATCGAGCCGTCGTGGATTTATGAAACTGCTGGCGGCTTCGCCGCTGCTGGCGCAGATTGGGGCGCAAAGCCTATACGCAAAGTCGGCCACCGCGATGGGGCTGGCCTCGGCGGAAAATGTATATAGCCGGCTCGGCGTTAAGACTGTAATCAACTGTCGTGGAACGTGGACGTACTTGAGCGGCTCGCTCCAGTTTCCAGAGGTGCGCGCTGCCCAGACCGAAGCTTCGCACCATTTCGTCAATATGGTCGAACTACAACGCGCGGCAGGGCGAAAGCTGGCGGACCTGACGGGCGCCGAATCTGGATTGATCACCTCGGGAGCTGCTGGGGCACTGGCCGCCTCAACGGCTGCCTGCATGGCGGGTAGCGATGCTCAAAAGATCTGGCAATTGCCGGACACCACCGGGATGAAACACGAAGTCATCATGGTCGGAGGCCGCAGCGCGTTCGACAGTGCCATCCGGCTGACGGGGGCGAAGCTGGTTCTGGTCGAGAACCCAGAAGACATTCCAAATGCCATCACTGCCGACACGGCCATGATCTATACCACCGACCTCGGCGACAAACTCGTGCGCGAGGTCGCCATCGCCAAGCAGCACAGCGTGCCCATGCTGCTCGATGATGCGGCAGGCATTCCACCGGCTGACAACATGAAACTCTATGCCCAGATGAAAATCGACTTATACACATTCTCCGGAGGCAAGGGTCTCCAAGGACCGCAATGCAGCGGCGTTCTGCTGGGCCGCAAGGACCTCATCGAGGCGGCCCTGCGAAATTCCGCCCCATGGGAGGGAGCCGTATGCCGCCCGATGAAAGTCGGAAAAGAGGAAGTGATCGGGTGCCTGACCGCGGTAGAGACCTGGCTGAAAATCGACCCGAAGAAACTCTACGCCGAGTGGAATGCGCGAGTGGACCGCATCGGCAAACTTGTCGAAACAGTGCCGGGCGTGAAAACGGAAATCTATATTCCCGACGACGGAAACCGCTATCCCACTCTTAAGATTTCGTGGGACCAGCAGGCGTGGGGCTTCACCATCACCGACTGCGTTCAGAAGTTGCGGCAAGGAGATCCAGTCATTGAAGTACTCGGTGCCGACAACCCCAGCCTCGTGCCCGCGGTACACGAAGGAATACAGAAGCCAAACAGCAAGGAACGCAAAGAAGTTGACCACATCGAGCTGGTTTCCATGACCATCCAACCCGGCGAAGAAATGATTGTAGGGCAAAGGCTGCGTGCAATTCTCGGCGCGGCCCGCAAGGGGAAGACTGCATGACGTTCGTGTCCCTGCTCCTCGTAGGGCAACTATGCTTCGCCGCGGGCGTGCAGGCGCAATTGCGAGCGATCCTGCCGCAGCAGGCGCCGCCTTCCAGTGAAGCGTTAGGTTCCCCCGGAATCGACGCGGGAGACTATGTCTATGTCTCAGGTCAGGGTCCCCGCCGCCCGGACGGCACTACGCCAGCCAACTTTGCGGATCAGATCCGCCAATCTCTCGATAATGTAAGAATCGTGGTCGAAGCAGCAGGCCTGACCATGGATCACGTCGTCTACGTTCAAGTGTATCTCGACGACATGACCCGATACGAGGCACTGAACGGCGCATTCGCCGACTACTTTCCGAAGACGCCACCAGCGCGTGGGGTCTTGGGCGTTGCCCGGCTTCCTGAGCCGCCCGCGCAGATTACCGCTGTTGCCGTGCGCGACCTCAAAGGAAAGCAGCCAGTGCTGTTGCCCAACGTCAAGCCCAATAAAGCGTACTCGTTCGGGATGTTGACTCACGACAGGCTATTCGTGTCCACGATGCCGGGTAGCGATCCAGCAAACGGAAGCGTGTCGGCCAACTCTGCCACCCAGGTCGATCTTGCGCTCGACCGTCTAAAAATGGTCGTGGAAGCCGCGGGGCTTTCACTCAGCAACATGGTCTTCGTGAACCCATACCTGACTTCGGAAATACCAATGCGAATCATGAACGAGCACTACGCCCGGCGATTCGAATTCGGGAATACGCCCGGACGCGCCACGATCCAGGTGTCCAGTCTCCCCGAGGGTGCGCATATCGCTTACACCGGAGTCGCCGTACGCGACCTGGCCCAGCGACGCGCCATACGGCCGAAGAATATGCCGCCAAGTCCGACCGCAAGTCCGTGCGTCTTCGCCGCTAACACGCTCTATTGTTCGGCAAAGAGCGGATTCATTCCGGGGCCAAACGGCGGCGTGTTCGCGGCAACGACCGCCGATCAGGTTCGCCAGACGATGCGAAATCTTCTCGACAACCTCGAAGAGGCGGGTATGCATTTCGATCAAATAGTCTCGACCACAATTTACTTGGACGATGTATCGGAATGGTCGACGTTCGGAAAAGTGTACCGAAAATATTTCGGTGGAATCTTGCCGGCACAAACGACGGTGCAGCAGATCCCATCCGCCGACCGAAAACCTGACGAAGAAGGACATTATCCGGACTTAGAGCAAGTGTCCCTCATCGCCGTGCGCGGTGCTGGAAATCATTGATTCCGAGGGTCAGTTATCCAAAATCGGACCACTCTTGGGTAGCGACTTTGCGGGCACGTCGATTATTTATGACTTGTGCTGAAAATATCCGTGGCGTCCGCATCGTGCCCATGGTGGGGCTCATGCTTCTCTGCGCCCTGGTCCTCACGCGGGCAATTGCATCCCAGGAACAAAAATCGCCGCGACCCAAAAATGAAGTCGGCCGCGCGGGTGTGTCGAATGCTGATGGCAGGCAAGCGTTCGAATCGCGGTGCACGGGGTGCCACGGTTTGGACGGGCGCGGCGGCGAACGGGCTCCGGACATTGCCTTGAGTGCGAAGACGCAGCAGCGATCCGACGACGAGCTTTTCCGGATCATCACACGAGGGTTGCCGGGAACTGGGATGCCTTCTTTCGCCTCACTGGGAAGTAATACCAAGAATGTCGTCGCATATCTGCGCCAGCTTCAGGGCAAGAGCAATGCAATGAGAGTTCCGGGCAACGCACAGAAGGGCCGAGAACTTTTCTACGGAAAGGCGAGATGCTCAGAGTGTCATACAGTTGCCGGCTCAGGTGGCTTCATCGCCGCAGAACTCTCCGGGTTCGGCAGGAATCGCTCCCCAGACGAAATTCGTCAGGCGATCATCTTGCCGTCCAGTACGAATCGGCTGGGCAGCAAGATGATCGTGAAAATGCGCGATGGCCAGGAGTATTCCGGCGTTGTGCGCAACGAAGACAATTTCTCGCTCCAACTGCAGAGTCTCAATGGCGAGTTTCAACTTTTTCAGAAGTCAGAGCTCAACGGCTTCTCGCGCCAACCGGACTCGCTGATGCCTGCGGACTACGCAACAACTCTCAATGGTGATGAGCTGAACGATCTGATTAGCTTTCTGATGTTTGCCGCGCGCGGCGCGAAGGCGGAAGCGGCCGCTAGCAAAAAGCCAACGGACGATGAAGAAGAGTGAAGCTCGGGATTTCGTCGGTAAACGCCTCGATCCTACCCGGCAAGCCGATGTGTAGGCGATCGATGAAGTTCGGCCTGCTCTAGGAGCGCTCGACAAATGACCCGCGTCGCCAACATCGCCCCTGTGACCTCGCTCGGCGCGCTCGCGAAATCCATCGTGCTCGCCGCTATTTTTCTAGTCGGCTTCGCGCTCCCCGCGGGGCAGGAAAAATCTACAGCCGTCATTTCCGCTTCGATCGACGTCCGCCCCCAAGACCTGCTCGTTCAGACCCCTGGCGCAAACTGGGTTTCTTACAATGGGGATTACACCGGTCGCCGCTTCAGCAGTCTCGCGGAAATCACGCCCGCGAATGTCGCAAACCTCCGCGCTCAGTGGATTTTTCATGTGCGCGACACAACTGGCCTGGAGGTCACTCCTATAGCCGTAAACGGCGTTTTGTTCGTCACTTCCGCCAACGACGCCTTCGCCCTCGACGCCCGCACCGGCCGCTCCATCTGGCACTACTCGCGGCCGGTTACCGAAGGCCTCATCGATGACGCCTCCCAACACCACAATCGCGGCGTGGCGCTCTGGCACGCCAAAGTTTTTCTCGAAACCGACAACGCGCATCTACTGTGCCTCGACGCTCGCTCCGGCCATCTTCTTTGGGACGTCGCCTACGCCGAAGGCAACAAAAACTACGGCGCCACCAGCGCCCCTCTCGTCGTCAAAGACAAAGTCATTGTCGGCACCTCCGGAGGTGACGACGGCGTTCGCGGTTTCGTCGCCGCCTTTGACCCCGAAACCGGCAAGCAAGCTTGGCGTTTCTGGACCATTCCCGGCCCTGGCGAACCTGGCTCCGAGAGCTGGCCAGGCGACCTTTATCTTCGCGGCGGCGGTACCACGTGGATGCCCGGCACTTACGATCCTGAACTGAATACCGTCTATTGGGGTACCAGCAATGCCGCCCCCGATTTTGACGGTGCGCCCCGCCCCGGCGACGATCTTTATACCGCCTGCGTTCTCGCGCTCGATCCCGACACCGGCAAGATGAAATGGTATTTTCAGTTCACTCCCCACGATCTCTACGACTATGACGCCACCGAAACTCCGGTGCTCGTCGATGCCGTCTATCAATCCCAGCCTCGCAAATTGCTTGTCCAGGCGAATCGCAATGGGTTTCTCTATGTCCTCGATCGCACCAATGGAAAGTTTCTCTCTGCCGTTCCTTTTGTTACCCGCTTGAATTGGGCCAAAGGCATCGACGCGCGGGGTCGCCCCGTTCTCACTGGCCTGGAGCCGTCCGCCGAAGGCACCGAAATCTGTCCAAGCATGATTGGCGCAACCAACTGGTTTTCTCCTTCCTATAATCCGGCCACGCATCTCTTCTACTTCATCGCTCTCGAAGAGTGCGGCATCTTTCACCGCAAACCCGAGAAATTCTCCGAAGGCCGCGAGTACTATGCGACCGGCGTGAAACGCGTCCCTGGCGGCAAGCGCGAAAAAATTCTGCTCGCGTATAACCTCGACACTGCTGCGTTCGAATGGCGATATCCCCAAGTGGGTGACGGCGGTTCTGCTGCCGGCACCATGAGCACCGCGGGGGGCCTGGTCTTCTTCGGTGACGATGCGGAATCGTTTGAAGCTGTCGAAGCGAGAACAGGCAAGCCCCTCTGGCACTTCACCACTGGCCAGAGATTTCATGCGTCTCCGATGAGCTACGCGGTCCTCGGAAAGCAATTTGTCGCTATCGCGTCGGGAAGCGACGTTTTCAGTTTTGCGCTGCCGTAGGTACGAAAATTCGAAACAAAATCGCAGGAGGAAAAACAAAATGAGTTCCAATTCTTTTCCCGCGAAGGGCTTTCGGGAGTCGCATCGCCGCGATGCTTCCCGCCATCGGCCTGGCTGCGGCAGCGCTGCCATCGCGTGCGAAAGCTCAGGGAGCGAGGACCATGCCAGTTGCAAATGTTTACTGGCATCGATGTCCAACGGGAGTGGGCTCTGCTGGGATTTGGGAGGAGATTGACGAGACGTTGACGCAGTCAGGATCCTTTTTTGAGGGCCTGGCTGCATCGGCTAGCGGGAAGACATTGTGTTGGGGCGCAGGCATTGGGATGTCGCCCTTGGGATACGACGAAGAAACTGGGGATATGGCGATAGGGATTATTCATGGAGGCAGTATATGGACGTTTTGTCACAATATTGTGAAGACCCGCGATTGGAGATGAGATCGCAACGCCTGTGGGTCGTGGGCACGGGCAAAGCTAGCGCGACTCCAAACCGAAAGCGTCCCGTTGCACGAGTCCGTTAGCGAAACGGATGCAGAGTGTGATGACGGAACTCTCGAAATGTTTGCGTTTCCCGCCAATAATCAAAAATCCGCTATAGTCCACCTTACAAAGGTCTTGTCCTAAAGCGCTAGGTACACTAGTGTGATAATCCGACTTCAACCTCACCGCGAAGCACCGTGATTGAAGCTTTCGGCAAAACGAAAGTGCGGTCTCGCTTTTCCGGCACGATGGTTCCAACTGACGGGCCGTCCGGATCGGCGTGACTGTTCTCCGCATCGTTCTTCCACAAGTACTGCTCACTGCCGAACGTCACCAACGTAACCGGACCTGCAAAAGATGCTTTGCGTTTGTTCTTTGAATTGTCAAAAACGACTCGCACGGCATGCGGGCTATTTTCGTCGCGATTGACCATCATCACGGCCCATTGTCCATCGGGACGATGCACTGCATACGAGGTGACCAGCACGTTTCCCTCGCCGTCGCTGATGCCGGTTGACGACGGGAACAGTTGATGTGCTCCCGAACGATGCTGTACCCACTCCAAATTGATCATATGGGCGGCGAAGTACAGGGATGTGTATCCGGTGATGTTGTAGTCGCGGTCGGCTACAAAATTTGACCACGTGGCCCAACCGAGACAACTGTCTCGCACCGGCTCAGGCTGGATGGGCGAGTGATAAAAAACTGCGCCGCCACCTTCAAAGAACGAGCCGACATTGTCCGCGAGCCATAGTGCTGCGAAGATCGTACTCATAGGGCCCGTCAGACTCGGCGCGAGGTGGTCTTCCGTTATCATCAGCGGAACGTTCTTCGGCACGCCGTCGGCCCACCACACTTCCAGAATGTGCTTTGTCAATTGCGGTTCCTGGTAGAGAGTCTTCCAGGTGATGGTGCACGGCTCGAAGGGATAATGCTCAAATGATACGAAAGAGAGATCGGAAATGCGGCCGTGCGCTTTCAGATATGCTACAAAGCGACCCATCCAGGACTTTCGGCCCTGCGCGTCGGGCCACACGGTAATGTCCTCATTGACGCCCTCGAAAACCGGTCCTCCCAATTTGAGCTTCGGATCTACTTTGTGAATTGCTGCGGCCCATTGGAGATACAATGCACCATAGTCCTCCGGCAGAGCGTGTTTTCCGTCGGGCTCCTCACCCATCTCAATCCCTGCGATGGAGTATCCACGTTTTTCGATATATGCGATCTGGGCTGCCGCGTCGTCGGGCGTGCCATAGAGCATGGTCACGGGAATCAAGGCGGGAAGATTGTTGGTGAGTCCGCTGGTGAAAAAGATATCGAAGCCGCTATGCTGGCCGGTTCCACTCGCATTGACGTCACCGGCCGAGTGCCACGGGTCGATGGATGAGGAGCAATAAGAAAATTTCTCCTTCTCGGAAGAGTCCCGCGTTGCCGCAATGAATTCATTGTTTGCATCCGTGGTACCAACTTCAATTTCTTTTATAGCATATCCGACGCAGTTGCGGAGGTCGTCCGCACCATGTTGATCGCAGGTGTTCGACGATTCCGTCATCCAAATCCGAAAGTACTGCGCGGATACCAGGGCTTCCGCCAGCTTCAGAGTTACGGTACCACCTGAAGCGTTCGTCAGCGCACCCGATGGAAAAGTCTTCCATTCACCTTGTGGACCGCGGTCAAAATCGAGCGCATTTTTTCCAATCCAGTATTCGACTCTATAGGTCCTGGCGTACGGAGCTGCCCAATTGATGCGTATCGCGTTTACTGCTTTCTCGGACTTCAAGTCCGCGACGACCCACTGCGGATGAAGCGCGTCGCTTTCACCTGTAAATTTGGAAGTAAGGTATGGATTGCTCTTCCAGTAGGTGAGGGTGGGCCCTTGAATTGGTCGGTCGCCGCTCGTCGAAAAACCACGGTGTGGCAGCGCGTAAGAAAGGATGTAGCGCGTCGGCTCCCTGAGTTCGGTGCTGCCTGTAAAATAGCCGCTCTGGTGGGCCTGATCGCTCCACGTTCCATTCTCGGTCCAGTGCCACGCCGCCACGCGGAGTTCGGTATTGTTGCGATAACTGATTGGACCCCATCCCGCCGAGAGAGATTCCTGAATGACGTGCGGGCTGTAGACCTTATCGATTCCCGTACGCGACAGAACGTCGATCGAACTTCCTAGGGCGCTGTCGGGATCAAACGAGTTGAGGGCGTGCGCGGGAGTCGCATCTACCCGGACCGTAGCTACCGGCTCTCCCACTTGGGCAGAGACGCCGTAGACGCAAAGCCAAGAGGCAATCGCCATATTTACGACCGCACGAGTATGTCCTGTCATCGTCAGAACCTCTTAGAATGGCTCACATGAATTCAGCGGCAGCATACAACAAGTCGGCTGCCGATGGCTCATATAATCCCGCTATTTAATCGATTCAATACAATGTAGAATGCTATTCCGCTTGGGATCCGGTCAGCACACGAGTATTGAGGAACGAACACGTGGCTGGAAGGTTGCTCAACGGAGCAAGATTCTTTTCGACGCTCGAGAAAAGAACAGGGAGTTTGCCAGTGGGCTGCGCCAACTTGAAAATTACGGCCTTGTCCGTCGCGATATTTTTCGCCTGTGTTTCGCAGGCTGGCGCTCAAGCCAATCACCCACCGCGCGAATTCGCATTGCGTGCGGAATCGCCGGCATTCTGGAAACTCGTCCGACACGATGCGAAGTTAGAGGTGGTGGCAAGCGGATTCGGATTCACGGAAGGGCCAGTGTGGGATAAGGCTGGGTTTGTTTACGTCAGCGACGAAGAGATCAACAAGATTCTTCGAGTCTATCCTGACGGACACAAGGAGGAGCTCATCGCCCTGGGCGATCCGGATGGGAGCACGTTTGACCGCCAACTCAGGTTACTCGATTGCGCGAGCGTTCTGCGCGCGATTATTCGCATTAGCCCGGATGGAAAGTACACAGTTCTCGCGGACCATTTCGAGGGGAATAAGTTTAACAGTCCAAATGATGTGGTAATTGGGCCCGACGGCGCCATCTATTTCACTGATCCGACTCTCGATCTGCCGCAGGGAGAAAAGCAGGAGATTCCATTCCAGGGAGTCTATCGGTTGGACGAAAAAGGCGAGGTTCGCCTTTTGACCAAAGAGCTGACACAGCCCAATGGATTGGCATTCTCCCCCGATGGCAAGCACTTCTACGTAGATGACAGCAAACAGCGGAATATCCGCGTCTATGATTTTTCTCCCGATGGCACGCTGAAGAACGGTCGGATCTTCGGCGAGGAGCCTGGAGGTAAAGGCGAGGGCGTACCCGACGGGATGAAAGTGGACCGGAGCGGAAAACTGTTCGTTACCGGGCCAGGAGGTATTTGGGTGTGGGATAAGGACGGCCACCACGTCGGGACAATTGTGGTACCCATGCAGCCCGCAAATCTTGCCTGGGGCGACAAGGACTTTCGAACGCTCTATATCACGGCGACGACTTCGGTCTACAAATTAAGGATGAGGGTTCGCGGTTTTGTACCGTACCTAGCGCGGCCGCGCTAAAATAGAGAGGTCTTGCTAATTCGGTCTTTGAGTCGGTCGTGAAGTACGCGTGCCCGTCGTAGCACCGATTTGTTATTTGAGGGCATCCACTCTCACTGGTCTTTGCCATCCCCCGCCCAGAGGTCATGATCGCTAGCGAGCGACCTACGAGCAACATCGCGGCTCTGTTGATCCGCCACGACTGGCCGCACGATTGGTATCTCTAGAGACCGTTGCGATTGTCACGATTTTAGCTAGACGGCCTTGCCCTCGTCGCACGTACCCAGCATCCCGCTTCCGCACAGTTGTATGTATAAGAGCGCCATTAAGGAAACACCATCAGGAAGTCAGTGCAGCTGCGAAGTTTCGGGGGAATGGTGATCAACAGGAGGGATCTCATTGGAAACCGCTCGGACACATTTCACGGCAAAACGCGTACCGTGCATTTATTTGCTTTCGGAATGGCCGTAATAATAGCCGCCCTGCGCTTCGGAATTCTCCACCTGATTCAGCACCACTCCCAGCAGGTTTTTCCCCCGGAACTCCAAAGAAGCCTTCTTGGCCGCCTCGTGGTCCGTCTCTCCGGCTCGCACCACGAACAGCACCCCATCGCAGAGGTCCGCCAGACTGCTGGCGTCGTGAACCGGCAAAGCCGGCGGGGAATCCAGAATGACCCAGTCAAATGCCGGCGTGACGCAATCCAGGAGTATCCTCATCCGGTCGCTCAGCAGTAATTCGCTAGGGTTTGAAACTTTGGACCCGCACGGAATAAAACAAAGATTGTTGGCTACACTGTTCTGGACAATCGCGTATTCGTCCGCTTCCCCTCGCAAGTAGTCGGAAAGCCCCGGTGAACTCGGCGCCCCGAGAGCCATATGCAGCCGCGGCGCGCGAAGATCAGCGTCGATCAGCAACACTCGCCGGTCCGCTTGCCGGATAATCGATCTCACCAGGTTTGTGGCGACAAAAGTCTTTCCTTCTGCCGGCAAGCTGCTCGTAATCAGTAGACGTCGCAGCGTTCTCGTGCCTGCGACCTGATATAGCCGCGAGCGCAGGGTCCGAAATCGCTCGCCGACAATTTTTCCGCTATCCCCCGCCAACGAAACACGCAACGCGGAATCCGCTTCCCACTCCGGGTGCGCACACCTTCTCATCAGTTCTTCAAACTGTAGGACCGGGCCGCCGCCTCCAATCGTTGATGTCGCTCGGGCGGTTTCTGTCACGATACGCTGGGAAGAGAAGACAGGCACATTAGACTCATCTGTGACCTCGGCGGGAGCAGCGGTGCGCGCCGCTACGGGAAGTTGCGCGGCTTTTTCCCGCTCTGCCTTCTTTAGCGCTTCATGAATCCGGCTCATCGTCTCCTCTTAATTCCTCGGCCTGCCAGGCTCAATCCGCGCCCGCCGCTTGCCAGGAGCCTTCCGGTAGCCTCGTTTTGCTTCCACGCTCCGGGACATCCAATAGAGGCACCGTCGTCAGCACCGGCATATTCAAACAGACTTCCACGTCTCGTTCGGTGTGCATCGACTTATCCAACAGCGCGATCAAATACATGATTGCCAGCGCCAATCCAAGGCCCGCTGCCAGCCCTCCGCCGGCGAAATAGCTCCTCTTCGGAAATGATGGCTTGTCCGGCAAGCTGGGAGGATCCAAGACTCGAAATTGTTCGCTTTCCTGCTGATGTTCCAGATCACTGGCCATAGCCGATTGTTGCCGCTTTTTCAGCAAATCGTTGTAGAAGTCCTGGGCTGTCTGATAGTTACGGTTTATTTCCTTAAGCTGCTGCTCTACGACCGGGCTCGCCTGTAATCGTCCCTGTAATTGGTTGATCTGTTCCTGGATTTGGCCTTGCCGTTTCGTCAGATCGGCGATGTTCAGATCGTCTTGCCGAAGCTTAGCTCGCAGTTGCTGCACTTGAAATGACTCAATTTTCGGCAGGTTATTACTCGCTTGGTCATTCGGTTTCGGCGCGGCATTCATACGCTTCTTGAACTCTTCGATCTGGTTTTTCATTTTCACCACGTCGGGATGTTCCGGCGTGTAGCGCGCTTGCAAGGAAGCCAGTTGATCCTCCATTGCGTTCAGCTGCTGTTCCGCTGTTTCGGCATTGTTTGGCCCGATTGGCCCCATGATTGACGCTCCCGATTGCTGCTGCGCCAGCAGCGATTCGTTGAACGTCTTATCCTGTTGCGCCCGGCTCAGAGCCTGCACATTCGCCTCGAGCTGCGAGTTCATGCCCGTCAGCAGGTTTAGATTCGTCTGTTCCTCTTCCGGAAGAGATCCCAAATACTGCCGCTTAAACGTCGCTAGCCTCTGGTCTTGAGCATCGAGCTTTCTCTTGGCTTCCTCCAGTTGCCCGCTCAGGAACGACGTCGTCTGTAGCGCCTGCTGCTCTCGTTCCCTCGTATTCTGTTGCATGAACATGGACGTAATTTCCGTGCAGATCTGTTGAGCGATCTGCGGATTGTTGAACGTCACGTCAACGTAGAAGCCCGGCAAGCTGTGGTTTTGTGTTCCGGGCATGGAGTCCATGGGCTTCACTATCACGGCGGTCCGCAGCTTTTCGACCAGGTCCTCGATACTGATGTGCCTTCGTTCGGCCGGGTAGAGCCCAAATTTCTCGATGATCGGCTCGAGCCGCGTACGGCTCAAAATCTGTTCCTGCATGGACGCTAGGCGGTGGTTCAAATCCTCCGTCACCACGGGTTTTACGAACTCCGTCGGTACCGTCGGCTGATCCACCAGCACCAGCGTTTCTGACGTGTATTTCTTGGGCAGGACGGTCGCAGCCAGCAGACCAAGCAGCCCACATCCCACAATCGCGATCGGCAAAATCCACCAATAGTGCCGGAAGATACGCCTCACTTCAGAAACGGTAATCTCGCCATTTCGAATCATGTTATCTCGTATGAAGCTAGTTGAGAGCTTCTAAGTAATCGCTCGGTAAGCACTGGTCGAAGGTCTCGGGCCCATCTTGGGGCCGTTCGCACACAACTCGCCCTATTTCGACAGTCGTACATTCAGCACGCACCCTTCCAGTCTAACGGGTCAGACCTAGCCCCCGCGGCTTTCGTAAGTACTTTATTCTTATTTAGATACCCCTCCCGACCGGTCGAGGTGCAAACAGCCCGAACTCAGAGTAGCAGACAACTTCGAGAGGAGTGGAAGTAATCTATCCACATTGGATAAGCCATTTGCTTGCGTGTCAGTAATCGGGGAGCCACCCTGCTAAGCAATCCGAAGGTTCCACTCGTGCTCCACGCATCTCTTTTGTAATCAGCGGCTTCACCCTGTCCATATATATCTGTCTCCACAGGTCATTGGGCTGCAAATTGCACCCCGTAACCAGGACCTCTAGTACCGAACGTGCTCAGCCCAACGGACGTTTACGAGGCATATGCAACACCCCAACAGATCGACCTTGATCCTTGTCCTGTCGCTCGCATTTGCATCCGTGTTCTCCGGCTGCCTCGGCAATCCCGCAGCCCGAAAGCAAAAGTTCTACGACCAAGGCCTTCGCGACCTCGCCAAGCAAAAATACCCGGAAGCCATCATCTCGTTCAATCGCGCTCTCCAAATCGATCCTCGATTCGCCGACGCGCATTACCAATTAGCGCAATGTCATCAGCGCGAAAACAATTGGACCGCCGCGATTCAGGAATTACAGCGCACCATCGATCTCCAGCCCGGCAATTGGCGCGCCCAAGTCGACCTCGGTCAAATCATCCTGGCAGGCGGCAAGAATCAGGACGCCAGGGATCGCGCTCTCGCCGTGCTCCATAACGACCCCAAAAATCTCGACGCCCAGCTCCTGCTTTCCAACGCTGACGCTCTCAGCGGCAGGCTGACAGACGCGCGCCAGGAAGCACAAGACGCCCTCGCCCTCGCCCCGGATCAAGCGCGCGCGTACATCAATCTTGCGATCATTGAGCAAAAGGCGGGCGATGACGACGAAGCTGAAAACATCCTAAAGAAAGCCCAGTCGGTCGATCCTTCCTCGGTCGTTCCCCGCATGGCCCTGGGCGATCTTTTCCAACGCCACCGTCGTTGGACCGACGCGCAAGCTCAATTTCAATCGGCGATCGCCTTAGCGCCCGGTGACCCACAACCCCGGTCAGCGTTAGCCGCCCTCTCCTTGAAACAAGGCGACCACGCAGCCGCGGAAAAAGTTTTCACCGACGCCAGACAACAAGTCCCGGACAATCCCGTCATCTATCGCCTGCTCGGCGACTACTACATGTCGCAGGGCAACCTGAATCAGGCGCTGTCCGAGTTTGGAGCGCTTTCCAGCCGCTATCCAAAAGATCTGCCGGTCCGCAAAACCTACATCCAGCTCCTGATCCTAAATCATCGAGCCGGCGACGCCACGCAATTGAACGATGCCATTCTCAAGGGCGCGCCTCAGGATCCGGAGTCCCTGATTCTCCGCGGACAAATTCAGATCCAGCAAAGTCATTTCGACGAGAGCATTTTCTCCCTTCGGCAAGCGCTCAGGTTTGACCCCGCCAACGCCATGGGCCACTACCAACTTGGCGTCGCTTTCCAGAAGAAGGGCCAACCGCAACAAGCCGACGGTGAATGGCGCACCGCCGTTCGCCTGCGTCCCGATCTGCAGCAAGCATGGTCCGCGCTCGGCTCGAGCGCGGCCCAACAGTCAGACTGGCGGTCACTGGACGCCATCGCTGCCCAGCTCCGTAAGATCGCACCCGGTTCGCCGGAAGGCTATCTCTTCCACGCCAGCGCAAAGTTCAACGAAGGTGACCCCGACGCAGCCGAGGCTGACTTCCGACAACTGATTCGAATCGCGCCGCAAAGCCCATTAGGCTACGTAAAACTCGGTCAGCTCCGCACCCAGCAAAAGCGCTGGAGCGAAGCGGAAGACGCCTATCGCCACGCCCTTTCGCGGGACCCCAACTCGCTCCCCGCAACCCAAGGGCTGGTGGCTCTGGACTTCGCTCGCAACCACCCCGCGGATGCCATTCGTCTCCTTCAAGCCGAAATCGAAAGAACTTCAGGCAGCTCAGCTCTCTTTTTCTTACTCGGCCAAGCGCAGCTCCGAAACGGGCAACCCGCCGACGCGGAACGCTCCCTGGCCCGTGCCGTCTCCCTGGATAACAAGGATGTGAAGGCGGTCGTTCTGCTGGCGCAACTTCAAGTTTCTAATGGGAATATCGATCAGGGAATGGCCAGCTATCAACACGCTATCGAACTAAGCCCACTCAACGTCGAGCTTTACGTCGGTCTCGCCGCGCTCTACGACTCCCTGGGAGATTGGCAAAAGGCACAGCTTCTTCACCAGAGGGCTCTCTCCCTCCAGCCCGACTACGCCCCCGCAGCCAACGACTTAGCCTATCTAATGCTCGAGCACGGCGGCGACCTCAACGTCGCGCTGACTCTCGCACAGACCGCCCGCCGTGGCCTCCCCACATTACCCAATTCCGCTGACACACTGGGCTGGGCCTACTACCACGGCGGCTCCTTTTCCGTTGCCGCCCCCCTCTTCGAGGAAGCCGTCAAGAAAGAACCATCAAACTCCACCTACCACTACCACTTGGGATTGACTTACCAAAAGCTGAACGAGCCAATCCGAGCCCGCGCCGAACTTGAAAAAGCCATCGACATAAATCCGAAGTCCCCACTCGCTGACCGCGCCCGCCAAGCCGAGAGCCAGACCGCCGGTTCCTGACGACCTCTTCCAGACCTAGTCCAGGATCAATTCCCAATTCGATTTGACTCTAGTTAACGAGTATGGTATAGTACGATAAAGTTATGAAGCGTCAATTCCTCTAGCGGCGCGGTTCTCGCATTCGGAGTTTCAACTCTGTCGGCTGGAGGGGAGAGTGAACGTAAACCTAAACCCTCTAGAATCAAATCATTGAGCCAAACGGTAGGAGAAGTCCCTTGTTTTCAAATCACTGCGCAAAAAACGGGGAGTGGCCCTACCTAGAATTCCAAAATCTTCGGTTGTCCTCTCCAAGCCCTAAGTCGAATGCCAGGATGATCGCGATGATCGCCCGCGAGACAATGTTGCGGATGGATAGGAACGGATCCTTTTGCAGGCTAGGCGTCGGCGGGGCAGAGAATTAGAGACCAGCAACTTTCGTCGTTGAGGTTAGGGGATCGTTGCATTGGCCTGATTAGAATTCACGCTCTCATCCCCAGCCGAATCCACCGCCGTAGCCACGTAGAAGTAAGTCGTGCCGGACTGCACCGATGTATCGGAATAGCTCAAGCTAGCCACCAGCGAAGCATTTAGCTTGGCATAACCGCTCCCGCTGACCGTGCTGCGGTAGACGTTGTAGCCGCTCACCGTCGATGTGCTCGCGGTCCAGTTGAGTGCCACGGAATGTGCGGTTCCTGGTGCAGCCGTGAAATTGATGCCCGTCTGGTTCGTCCCGCCCAACGTGACATTTTGATTCGCGGGCGTAAACGCAAAGCCAGACTCGCTCGGTGTTACGGTATACGTTCCGTTCGGCAATCCCGTGAATGTATAACTTCCCGAGGCGTTGGTCGTCGTCGTAGCCGCACTCGGACCGCTGAGCAAAACGGTTGCCCCGCTTCCTCCTGCCGTCGGGGTAATGGTGCCAGAGATGCTGGCGGTTGGGCCGGTTTGCGCCGCCGCCGTAAAGTTCAATCCAGTTACATTAGCGGTTGTGATCGTCGCCGCCTGCGTGCTGGGACTAAACGTGTAGCCCGTGTTGCTGGGAGTCACCGCGTAGGTTCCCGCTGCCAACCCGGTGAAACTGTAAGCTCCCGCGCTGTTTGCGGTCGCGGTCGCGCTAGCGGCGCCGCTGAGTGTAACGGTAGCCCCGCCCCCGCCGGTCGCCGGCGTCGCCGTACCCGAAATACCAAACGTCTGTGCTCCGGGTGGTTGACTAACGGCGTTATTCTTCGGACTCACGGTACCGGAGCAGCCCCAACCAAACATCGCGAGCAGGCATGCCCCCGTCCACAACACCGCGCGTTCCACGCAAACTGACAAACGCCTTGAATGTTCCGACCGCACCAAGGGCCTCCCAAACTGAGTGGCTCGTCTCTAAGGAGGCTACGATCTTAAAGTGAGAACGAACAGTCCAAATTAGGTACAGGTGTGCGCCTGTACTGTCGACCTGCTAGCTGCCGCGGGGGCAGAGGCAACCAATGCCGCGAATATACCACGAAATCTTGTGGTCTTGCGACACGCGTTTAATTTGAGCATCCAGCGACTTTACGGAATTACCGCTGTAGCCTGGTTGGAGTACGTGCTTTCGCCGCCGCCAGAGTCTACGGACGTTGTCACGTAAAAGTACGTTGTCCCTGATTGCACGCTGGTGTCGTCGTAGCTGTTGCCGCCCACTAGGCCCGAGTTCAACTTCGTGTAGCCGCTTCCGCTCACGGTACTGCGATATACGTTATACCCGCTGACCGTGGAAGAACTCGCGCTCCAGGAAAGCATTACTGAGTGCGGCTTCGCGGCCGCGGTAAAGTTCACTCCGGTCTGGTTCCCTCCGCTCACCGCGACACTCTTGTTCGCTGGGGTGAACGTGAAGCCTGAATCGCTCGGGGTCACGGCATAGTTACCGTTCGCCAATCCTGTGAATGTGAAATTGCCCGACGCATCCGTGGTGGTTGTTGCGCCCGCCGCCCCGCTCAACACCACCGTCGCGCCGCTTCCACCGCTGGTTGGCGTGATTGTCCCCGAAATGGTATACGTCGCAGGAGCTTGCGCCGTCGCCGTGAAGTTTACGCCCGTGACGTTGGCGCTGGTGATCGTCGCCGACTGCGACGTCGGACTAAACGTGAACCCGGTGTGGCTGGGCGTCACGGCGTAGCTCCCAGCAGTCAACCCTGTGAAGCTGTAAGCGCCTGCAGTGTTCGCTGTGGTGTTGGCGCTGGATGCGCCGCTCAATGTCACCGCTGCGCCACCTCCGCCGGTCGTCGGGGTAAGCATCCCAGAGATGGTGAATGTCGCTGCGGGCGTTGCCGTTGCAGCGAAGTTCAAGCCCGTGATGTTGGCCGAAGCGATGGTCGTCGCCTGCGACGCAGGGCTAAAGGTATACCCCGCATGGCTCGGCGTGACCGAATAGTTTCCGTTCGCCAGCCCCATGAAGCTGTAAGCTCCCGCGCTATTCGCGGTCGTAGTCGCCCCGGAAGCTCCGCTCAATGTGACCGTCGCTCCGGATCCGCCTCCCGATGGGCTCAGTGTTCCGGAAATCGTGAACGTTGGCGCCGGGGTTGCGGTCGCGGTGAAGTTCAAGCCCGTCACGTTGGCCGAAGCGATCGTCGTCGACTGCGACGCGGGACTGAAGGTGTAGCCAGTGTGGCTCGGCGTGACCGAATAGCTTCCGTTCGCCAGCCCCGTGAAGGTGTAAGCTCCCGCGCTGTTTGCTGTGGTAGTCGCTCCGGAAGCTCCGCTCACCGTGACTGTGGCTCCGGATCCACCCGCCGATGGGCTCAACGTCCCGGAGATCGTGAATGTTTGCGGCGTGGTCGCATTGTTGACGGTCACCGTTACCGCCGCGCTCGTCGCGCTGTTTCCCGCGCCATCTTTCGCGATGGCGGTCAATATATGTGAACCGTTGGCTGTCTTCGTGGTGTCCCAAGAGTACGTGTAGGGAGATGCCAGAACGGCCACGCCGACGCTCGCTCCATCCATCAGGAACTGCACGCTGGCCACGCTCACGTTGTCCGTCGCGTTCGCCGACACCGCAATGGTTCCCGAAACCTTAGCCCCGTTCGCCGGCGCGGTGATCGCGACCGTCGGCGGCGTGGTGTCCTTGGTAGTATTGTTTACTGTGACCGTGACGCTAGCGCTGGTAGCGCTGTTTCCCGCGCCGTCCGTGGCGATTGCACGCAGGGTGTGGCTTCCGTTGGCCGTCTTGGTGGAATCCCACGAGTAGGCGTATGGAGCAGCGGTGTCGATCCCGCTCACACTCGCACCGTCCAACTGAAACTGGACGGTCGCCACGCTCACATTGTCCGTGGCCGTCGCGGTCACGGCTACCGTACCGGAGACGGTCGCGCCCGTCGCTGGGGAGGTCATCGACACAGTCGGCGGCGTCGTATCCTTTGTGGTGTTGTTGACGGTCACCGCAACACTCGCACTCGTTGTCGAATTTCCTGCAGCATCCGTGGCCACCGCGCTGATCGTGTGGCTGCCGTTCGTTAGCGCCGTCGTGCTCAACGTATATGCATAAGGGGCGGCCACCAGGCTCGCACCGACATTTCCGCCATCCACTTTGAACTGCACACTCGCAACACCAACGATATCGGAAGCTGCGGCAGTCACGTTTACGTTGCCGGACAGAGTCGCGCCCGCTGCCGGCGAGGTAATCGCGACGCTTGGCGGTGTCGTGTCCCCGCCTCCCGGCGGCGTCGAACATATCTGATCGTTGCTGGCCGCGGTGCTGCTTCCCGATGTGGACCGTACTCGGCAGTGGTAAGTCGTGCCTGCGGCGAGGTTTGCAAGAGCCATCTGATGGTTCGTCACCATCGAGCTGTCCACAGGTGTGCTCGCCCCATAGGCAGCGGTCGTGCCGTATTCAATTGCTGACGTAGCGGGAATATTGGTGACCCAGCTCACCCGCACCGATGAGGTGGTCGCGGCACTCGCAACAGGCGCAACCTGAGTAACACCGGCTGAGTATTGCACGTTCGTGATGACCAGGGGTGTGGGCGGCGGAGTGTTCTGCCCACTATTTCCGCTGACGACGCCTGCGCAACCAACGAGCCCCAAACTCAATAGCGTGGTGCTCAAAACCACGGCCAGCAGCAGGAATCCACGTCTCCTTGCAGAGAGCGCTGCACTCAGCATTTTTGATTCACCCCGGAGGACCCCACCAAACCCACGCGAGCAAGAACTTCCCCACCGCATTCCCTAACGCAAGCTGGATACTACTGACCGAGGCAGTCACTGGTAACTGGACTCATGACGCAAATGAGGGCAAGGGCGAGGGCGGGGAATAGTACTGGCCTTTAGGGCAACAGACGACCTGGCGGTTCATCCCTAAAGGTCCGATACCAGCCGTAAACCATTGTAGTGTAATGTGTTATTGAATTGCGGAGCGCTTAGCCGCGCTATCGTTCGAGCTATCCGTTGCCACTGTTCCAACTGCAATGATCTACGCTTTTTCTTCGCCTCCTTTGGGCGTATAGAGAGCGAAGAGTGGGGCTCGCGCCAAGCTACGAAATATGAAACGGTTGGGCCACCACTTCGCGCGCTAGGAACTCGTGTTCGTGGCCTTGGGTTGAAATTTGGGGAAACCGGCGCTATTTCTCTCTGGGCCGTGATCACTACAGCGGTGACGCGCCAGATTCCGTGGTTGTTTCAGTGACTGCGTTTCGCGTGCCTAGAAGACAGCGCTACACAAAAGACGCATACGAAACTCAGCGGACCGAAGGGCCGGATCGAGACAGAATGATGAAATCATCGGTAGTGGATGTGGTCGGGGTCGGATTGAATGCGACGGATACGATTATCCCTGTGCTGGAGTACCCGTCGAGAGGATCGAAGGTGGCGTTCCGGTCCGTCAGTGTTCTGCCCGGCGGGCAGGTAGCTTCGGCGGTCGCCGCCTGCGCGCAATGGGGACTGCGTACGCGATATGTGGGGAAAGTCGGCGATGATGCTGCGGGTGACTTGCATCGCGAGGAATTTGCGCGGCTGGGCGTGGAGGCGCATCTGGTCGTCGCGGAAGGATGTCCGAGCCAGCAGGCGTTTATTTTGGTGGATGACAAAGGCGAACGGACCGTCCTCTGGAAGCGCGATGAAAGGCTGACGCTGCTGCCTAAGGAATTGCTGCGCGAATGGGTTAGGGACGCACGCGTGTTGCACGTGGACGGACACGACACGGCGGCGGCGGCAACGGCCGCTGGTTGGGCGCGCGAGGCGGGTGTGCCGGTGGTCGCGGACCTGGATGACCTTTATCCCGGCGTGGAGGAACTGCTACCGAAGCTGGATTATTTTGTGACCAGCCGGGACATTCCGGGCCGGCTTACGGGGGAGCAGAATTTGCGTCACGCGCTGCCGGAGGTGCATCGAAGATATGGATACGTGCTGACGGCGGCCACACTGGGCGAGCAAGGCGTGCTGGCGTGGGATGGAACGAAGTTTTGGCACGCGGCCGCGTATCGAGTCCGCGTGGTGGACTCGATTGGGGCCGGAGATATTTTTCATGCCGGATTTATTTACGGGCTCTTGCAAAAATGGCCGCTACAACGACAATTGGATTTTGCGTGCGCGGCCGCGGCATTGAACTGCACGGCGGTCGGAGCGCGAGGCGGCATAGCATCGGTTGAACGCATCGGAGAACTCATGGCCGCGGATCAGCGGTACGATTCGGGTCTGACTTGAGTTTGGGTGGCTAAACAAAAGCGCGTCGCTACAGGCCGCCATTTCTCGACGCGGGTGAGTAAACAGATGGGGCTCCAGTAGCTGCCTCAAGTGTTACTCACATGAACAGCAAAGCATCGTCGCCGGATTGTTCCGCTCGGTCGGACTTATACTTGTCCCTGGGGCCGTTCATGTTGCCGAGCAAGGGTCTGTATTCGCCGCCTGTCACCATTCATTGTCCGGTCGACCATTTGCGGATGAGTTTCCGCCCGAGCCTGAACGCGTATCGTTGCAACTGGCCAGGATGTCCCGTCTTGTATTCGTTGGAGAGGGGCTACTACCGTCTTTCGGAAGAAGGCAACTCGGCAGCACGAGAAGCGTTTTACGGGCAGGAAGCGATTTGCCTGTGCGAGAACGAGGATCTGCACCGGCTGTACATCGAGGACTTCGTGGCGAACCGCAAGGTAAGGTTTTGGGTCTGCCCGGTGCGAGGGTGCGGATACGAGGTTACCCAGCGCCTGGAAAAAACGTCGGAAGGATGGCGAACGTGCGGCTCTTTCGAGCACACGAAGTCGGTACGAATCCGGCGATAGGAGGACGGATCGTGGATGCCGGTCACCCAGGAGCGAGATCTGAGGCGACTTGCTCACTCGCTTTGCGCGTCGCTTCCTATTTATCTGGACCTGAGTGGAGTGAGCTTAGACCTTTGGTCTAAAGCCCAATGAACCTTTTGGGTAGTTTACGCGGGGGCAGCGTCTCTTTTAGAGTTATGGGTGCTATGGGAGCCGGAACCATGAAACAGATCCTAACTCTCCTCGCCATCACGCTGGTATCCGCCGGCAGTGTCTGCGCTCAACAGATCAAGATCACTAATCGCACGTACTTGGTCGCTTCAGGCAAATGGAAGAGCGACTCCGCCATGAAGAAGCCTGCGGACCCTTCCGCGACTGTGCAAATTGAGTGCGACAAGAAAATCTCGCTGTGCGCGGTGGCGGAGGGCAAGAACCTGCAGGGCGAGGGGAATTTGTTCACGCGCCTGGATGTCAGCCCCGTGCACTACACGATCGTTCGGTGGGACAACAATGGATTGGTGGCGCAGACTTCGGCGCGAGACTGCGTAGTGGAAAAACTGGTGATCGACTTTAAGACTAAGAGCGTGACCATGACAGAGGTCCCAAAGGGCAGAGGCTCCGGCGAAGACAATGAGTTCTGCAGCGTATTTACGAAAACCGTGACGTCGCGATTGGTGCGATCGAATAGTTAGAATGTAGGGGTGCGCTTCATCGCGCCCCCGGCAAGCGCCCCGCGAGCCGCCCCTGCCCACACCAAAATCGCGCACTACATCCCCAGCGTCAAGCCTTGATCGTGCCGGAGCCCGCGTCCCACGTTGTAGGCGCCTTACGGAAGTACGATTCATTAGCCATGTGACACGCCAAAGCAGCGTGGTGGCCGAAGACCGCGTCCTCCATTACCGACCCATTGTTGCGTACCGCCTCGAAGAAGGTCCACAGGTGAGGTTTTAGCTCGTCCCACGAAGCGCCGGCATAGCTGAAGCCTTCCAGCGCGGGCTCCTTGCCGGGAACCGCGTCATGTTCCGCGTGCCATTTCTTCAAATATTCTTCGCGCATAGCTCGCGGAAAACTGCCGCTGTAATAACTTGGGGATTCGTCCTTGCCAGTTTGTGGAAGATATTTGATGCCATGCTCGGTGACTTCAAGAGTCCCTTGCGAACCGAAGAATCGATAGGTCTCCGGAGACTCCCCACCCAGATTCAAGCGAAGGTAGACCGGCGCGGCCAGCGAGGGATATTCGTAAAGCGTGGCGTGCACGTCGGGCATGTTGCGGCCATCCTTCCAACGGATGATATTGCCTAGGGCCTGAACGCGTCGCGGCGGCTCGTTGATGCCCAGCATGAACATCATGCCGCTGACCAAGTGCACCAAAAGATCGCCGGCGACCCCGGTGCCGTACTCCCTCCAGCAGCGCCAGCGCGCGAAATATTTGGGTGACATGTCCGGATCCCACGGCTTCTTTGGCGCGGTGCCTTGCCAAGTGTCCCAGTCAAAATTTTGCGGCGAAAGGTCGGTAGGCGTAGGGTATTCCCACGCGCCGTTGGGATCATTGCGGCCGTAAGTGCCCTCGACCAGGGTGAGTTCACCGATCGTGCCTTTGGCGAGAATTTCTTTCGCCTTGGCGCAGATTACGGAACTCACGCGTTGCGAACCAATTTGTACGGCGCGGCCGCTCTCCTTGGCGGCTTTCACCATCTCCACGCCGTCCGCGGCCGAGTGTGACATGGGCTTCTCGCAATAGATTGGCTTGCCTGCGCGTACGGAATCCACTACCACCTGCTTGTGCCAATGATCGGGAACGGCGGCGAGGATACAGTCGATGTCCTTGTTGTCCAGGAGTTCCTTGTAGTGGCGCGTGGCCGGGAGGTTGGGCTTGCCGGTGATTTCGCGGGCGAGGACGTGTCGACCATCGTAGAGGTCCGCTGCGGCGACACATTCGACTCCCGGAAGTTGGATGGCGTTCGCGAGGACGCCGGAGCCTTCCATGCCGATCCCAATGATGCCGAAACGCAGGCGATCGTTTGCTCCCACCGCGGGATAAGAGGCCGCATCCAGGCGATTGTCGTCGAGCAGGATCGCATTCGTTGCCGCCAGAGCGCCGGCCGTGATGGCGGTGCGGTGCAGGAATTGGCGGCGCGTTAGATCTTTTTTCATTTTGGACTCCGTTCGACAGTGACAAAGTTAAACAGGCAAAAAGGGAAGCGCACCCGCAACGATCGGCGGTCGGTACATTTATGTGTACGTGCCCGTGGCGGGTAGCTGTGGACATTTAACGATCAGTGCAGAGGCTGGACGGCAACTTCCTTAAAAAAAACGATGTCGTTGTCGCTGTGATTCTGCAGGCCGATGTAGCCTTCGTTCGGACGCAGGCCGCGCTGCGGCTCGAAATCAAATTTGCGAGCGGGAACCGGCTGGCCCTCGGTGTAGTCGGTGACCTTGACATCGTTGAGGGTGACGACCGTGTGCGGCCCGTCGAGACTGATAAGCATGGTATTCCATTCGGGACCCGGCTTGCCGGGACGCGCCAGCGGTTTGGTCAGCGAATAGAGCGTGCCCGTCACGTGGTAGTCGTCTTCTTTCGAATCTTCGGGCTGATTATCGATCTGCACTTCGTAGCCGTAGTGCACCGGCATCCACGGTTCGCGCGGTTCGATCGGAATGCGGATGAACACGCCGGAATTATCGTTGTGGTCGCGCATTTTGTAGACGACGCGAATACGGCAGTTGCCGAATTTTTCGCTGGTCCAGTACAGCAAACCCATCCCGCCGTGGGTACGGATGAGGCCGTCTTCGACAGTGTCCTCGCCAGGTCCGACGTGCTTCCAGCCGGCAAGGTCTTGGCCGTTAAAGAGCGGCCGCCAATTGTCCGGTTTGGCGTTCGAGCGACTGTGATTGGGAAGGGCAAGCAATGCAAGGACAGCGACAGACAGCAGAAGAAAGTTGCGCATCATGGGGCTCCCTTTTTCCGTCCGGTATCGTACTAGAAGTGATGCTCGGAGACCATGCGATTCGAGATGGAGCAGCTACCAGATGGTTTGCAGCTCCTCATACAGCCGGAACTTCTCGTCGCACGTCACTATGGGGATCTCTTCGCTCAAAGCCTGAGCGATGAGCTGCCGGTCGAAGGGATCCGTATGATGAAGAGGCAACTCAAACAGGCGAAACGCATGGCCGATCGTGTAGGGCAGCGTTTGAAGGTGCAGGTCCTCAATCGCCTGATGGATTTCGGTGAGGGAAAATCTGAGTTTACTTCGGGTAGCCTTGATCGCAATTTCGGAAACGGAAACTGAGCTTAGAGCGAGAATCTCGTCAGGATTCGCGAAAATGGCGGATGCCCGCTTGCCGAGCCGCTCTGGTGCCTTAACAGCGAAAACCAGAGCCGCTGTATCCAACAGAAACCGCACCTAATAACGGCCTTCGAGAAAGGCGTCGACTTCTTCCTCCGTCATGGGCTTCCACCAATCCGGATCGTAGATTTTGACCTTATCCCGTAACGTTCCGAGCTTTCGCATTTTCCCGCTGGGCGCTTTCGTACGGACGAGGTCCACAGCAGGCACGCCGCGACGGCAAATGGTCACGGTCTCGCCGTTTTCGACCGCCTTGATCAGCTCCGGAAGCTTGTTTTTGGCGTCTGCTACGCTGACCTTCATGAGATCATGATAGCTATCTGAGATAGCTATGTCAAGAACTGGCACGAATGCGCATGCCGTAAAAAGACCGATAGACGAAAAAGAACGAGACCGCGAAGAACACGGCGGCCAGGATATGCGTCAAACCCTCGCCCTGCGAGGCGGTCAATTGGACGGCCAGCTCTACGGCGAGCAGGCCGAACAAGGTAGTGAATTTGATGACAGGATTCAGGGCCACCGACGAAGTGTCCTTGAAGGGATCGCCAACGGTGTCGCC